>Ga0228698_1000038_pt1 | contig 131419 bp, 122 predicted proteins | sample McNCre117_Aug_MG_FD_178015 | JGI IMG/M metagenome (GOLD analysis project Ga0228698, IMG submission 178015) | Freshwater microbial communities from McNutts Creek, Athens, Georgia, United States - 1-17_Aug_MG | ecosystem: Environmental > Aquatic > Freshwater > Creek | place: USA: Georgia... | reverse complement strand
CTACCGTCGCCCAATCAGCCCCGTAGTCCCTGATCCACAGTCACTGACCGAGAAGACAAAAAACAGAGAGAGAACAGAAAAACAACCGGCACCTATTGACAGGTCAATCCATACCAGGAGCCCAACTTTGTTGGGCGATTGGGCGGTGCACTTACACTCGAATGTTTTGAATTTGCAACGCGCCGACCATGTCCCACTACCACCTCTACGCCATCGGCAACGCCCTGGTCGATACCGAATACGAAGTCTCTGACGCACTTTTGCAAACCATGGGTGTGAGCAAGCGGCACATGACCTTGATCGACACCGCACAACGCGCCGAACTGCTGGGCCATGTGCATGGCCTGCACGCCCGCCGCACCGGCGGTGGCTCGGCAGGCAACACGGTGGTGGCACTGGCACAGCTGGGTGGCAAGGCGTTTTACTCCTGCCGCGTGGCCGACGACGAGCTGGGCGCTTTTTACAGCCAGGACCTGCAAGCCAACGGCGTGGCCACCAACCTGACCCACACCCAGGCGCAAGAAGGCCAGACCGGCAGCTGCATGGTGCTGGTCACGCCCGACGCTGAGCGCAGCATGTGCACCTTCCTCGGGGCCACCTCGCAGCTGGACGCCAGCGCCTTGCACCCGCACGACATCGCCAAGGCCAAGATCTATTACATGGAAGGCTACCTGGCCGCTTCGCCCACCGGCCTCGAAGCCGCTGTCAAAGGCCGCCAGATCGCCATCGAACACCAAGTGCAAACCGCGCTGACCCTGAGCGATGTGAGCATGATCAACTTCTGCCGAGCAGGCCTGGAAGCCATGATCGACAACGGTCTGGACTACCTGTTTGCCAACGAAGAAGAAGCGCAAACCTGGTGCGGCACGACCGACCTGGACGCCATCATCGGCCAGCTGTCACAGCTGGCCACTACCGTGTGCCTGACGCGCGGACCCAAAGGCTGCATCGTCGTGCAAGGTGGCAGCCGCATCGAAGTGCCTGCTGTGCCCACCAAGGCCGTGGACACCAACGGCGCAGGCGATATGTTTGCCGGTGCCTTCCTGTACGGCATCACCCACGGTCAAAGCCCAGCGCAAGCCGCAGCGCTGGCCAACCGCGCCGCTGCCGCCGTGGTGAGCCAGCACGGCAACCGGCTCACAGCCGCGCAGCTGCAAGCCATCGCAGCCCAGGCTTAAGTCTGGATCAGGCCATCCACCACCTGGATGGTCTTGTCGCACTGCGCCCCCAGAGCGGGGTTGTGCGTGACCAACAGCACTGTGGTGCCCTGCTCCTGGTTGATGCGGCGCAAAAGCGCAAACACCGCGTCCGCACTCTTGGTGTCCAGATTGCCAGTGGGCTCGTCGGCTAAAAGCAGCGCCGGGTTCATGGCCAGAGCGCGGGCCAGCGCCACACGCTGCTGCTGCCCGCCGCTCATGTTGTTGGCCATGTTGTTTTTCCAGGGCGTCAGGCCCACGCTCTCCAGCAAGGCTTCGGCGCGTTCTTGCATCTGGCGGTTCGGAAAACCCGCTGCGCCCAACATGGGCATCATCACGTTCTCCAGCGCGGTGAAGGCCGAAATCAGGTGGTGGTACTGGAAGACAAAACCAATGTGGTGCCCGCGCAAACGGGTCAGCGCCTGATCGGCCAGCTGCGTGGTCTCTTCGCCGGCCATTTGCAGCAAACCTGAGGTTGGCCGATCCAGCAAACCAATGATGTTGAGCAAGGTGCTCTTGCCCGAGCCCGACGGCCCCATCACCGCGCAAAAGTCACCCCGGTGCAGCGTCAGGTCAATGCCGTGCAAGACTTCGGTCTCGATGCCCGTGCCCACATTGAAGGCCTTGCGCACGCCCTGCAGGCGCACCACCACATCGGGCTTATCCATGGATGGCCTCCACCGGGTTCAAACGCGCCGCCCGCAGGGCCGGGGCATAAGCTGCCGCCAAGCCCGTCACCGTGGCCAGGCCCAGGGCCATGGCAAACAAGACCGGGTCCAGCACCAAGGGAAACAGCGGCGTGCCATCGGCGTTCAAAGCCAGGTGCTGCCAGAGCACCAAACCCACGGCCCCCACCACACAGCCCAGCACCGCGCCACCCCAGCCGAGTAAACCACCTTGCAGCAAAAACACGCGCAGCACCTGTCCGCGCGAAATGCCCATGGCCCGCATGATGCCGATCTCGCGCGACTTCTGCACCACCGACACCACCAACACACTGGCAATGCCAAAGGCCACCGACAGCCCCACAAAAAACCGGATTGCTGTGTTGGCCGTCGTCTGCGCACTCAAGGCAGCAAAAAACTGCGCACCGGTCTTGATCCAGCTGTCGGCCTCCAGGCCCGTCACCGCTTGAATGCGCTGAGCGATCACTTCGGCCGCGTACACATCGCGCACCGTGACCTCGATGCTGGTCACGCCCCCGAGCAGGTCAAGAACGCTTTGCGCCGTGCGCAGCGCCACAAAGGTGCTGCGCTGGTTGGCCCCCTTGTTGCCCAGGTCAAACACACCGCTCACCGTGAGCGTGGTGGCCACGCCCGCCGCATTGGCCACACGCAATTTATCGCCCACATCCACCCCCAGGTCGTTGGCCAGCTCCAGGCCAATCAGGATGTCCTGCCCCGTCAGGCGCGACGCACCGCGCACCATTTTGTCGGGCAGCTTGACGATCAGAAAATAATCGTCTGACTCCACCCCCGTCAGGCTGATGGCGCGGCTCGCGCTGCCGCGCACCGCCAAGGCCGAGCCGCCGACCACGGGCGACGCCACCACCACATCGGGCATGCGGCGAACAGTGCTCAGCACAGACTGCCACTGGTCCATGGACTTGAGCCTTTGCAGCGGCGGCTGCACGATGGCCGCATCCACCTCCTTGGGCGTGGTGGCGTGCAAGGTCCGGGTGACCTCTTTGCTGGGCAGCAACTGGATGTGCGACTGCGCCGACAAGACACGTGCAATGAAGTTGCCCTGCAAACCCGCCAGCAGCGCCGACATGAACACAATCACCCCGACCCCAATGGCCACGCCCACCAAAATGAAAACCGTCTGCAAGCGCCCTTCGCGCAAAAAACGGATCGCCACAATCCACTCAAACGGCAACCACGGCTTGAACATCTGAGCGTCCGATCAAGGCGCACGCACGCGCTGGCCAGCTCGAAAAGCGTTGGGCAAAGCGATCACCACATCGCCTTCGCGCAAGCCCTCCAGCACCTCCACCCACACCCCACCGCGCAAGCCCAGCTTGACCGGCCGATGCAGCGCATGTCCCGCGTCCAGCAGCCAGACCCAAGGCGCTGCCCCATTGATCTCGTTGACATGGGCCACCGGCAGCGCCAGCGCCTGCGGCTTACGGGCCACCTCCATGTCCACCGAGACCGTCATGTCTTGCTTGAGGTAGGGCACTGGCTCGGGCACATTGAGCTTGACCTCGACCGCACCGGTCTGCGCATTGACGCCAGGATTGATGAAGGCCACCTGCGCCTTGAATTTTTGCTGCGGATAAGCATCGGCCGAAGCCAGGGCCGGCTGGCCCAACGCGATCAGGCGCAAGTTCTTTTCGTCGATCTGCACCACCAGCTGGGTCGCGCCATCGGGTGACAAGGTCATCAAGACCTTGCCTGCCTGCACCACATCGCCCACCTCCACGTTGCGGCCAATCAGCTGACCACTGACCGGGGCCCGGATCACCGCATAGCGGGCCTTGGCGCGGAGCACCTCGGCATTGGCCTGCGCCTCGGCCACAGCACCCATGGCCAGGTTGTGCTCTGCACCGCCTGTCTGCGTCGAATCTAGCTGCTTTTGGGCGGACAGCATCTGCGCATCGGCCAGCGCCAGGGCTTTGCGCGACTCGTCCAGCGCAGCCTGCCCAATGAAGCCTTGTTCAAACAAAGCCAGGTTGCGCTGCCAACTGCTGCGTGCCGTGTCCAAGCTGGCCTGCGCCTGCCTGAGCGCCTGCTGCTGCACTGGCGCTTGCAATTCTTTGAGCTGTCGCAGCTTGCCCTGCGCCTGGGCCACTGCCAACTCGGCCTGCCGCTTGGCCGAATCCAGCTCTGCGCTCACCAACTCGACCAGCACATCACCGGCCTGCACACGCTGCCCCTCGGACACCGGCACACGCGCCACGGTGCCCGTGATCTGTGCGCCCACGTCCACACGGTGCGGCGTTTCCACCCGACCAGTGGCCACCACGGTTTGCAGCAAATCGCGCCGCTGCAGGGCCTCGGTCTGCACCTGTGGGCCCATCCACCAACGCCAAAGCGCCAGCCCCAGCGCCAGAGCCAGCACACCCCACAACAAAGAACCGCCATGCAGGCGAATCCAGGTCCAAACAGCATTCATGCGGACCATTGTGTGAGGCCATGCCGCCTGCGCTCATGATCCAAGTCAAGCTTCGCCCTCATGCAGGGTGTGTGTCAGCCAACTGGGCAACAATACCGCCTGTCCCCTTATCTACACCCCTAACTCTTATGAAAAAAATACTGCTTTTGGGTTCTGGTGAACTCGGCAAAGAATTCGTCATCAGCGCCAAGCGTTTGGGCTGCCACGTCATCGCTTGCGACAGCTACGCAGGTGCGCCCGCCATGCAAGTGGCCGACGAGTTTTGCGTGTTCAGCATGCTGGACGAAGCGCCACTGCGCGCCGCCATTGCCCAATACCAGCCCGATTTGATCGTCCCCGAGATCGAAGCCATCCGCACCGAAGTGCTGCTCGACGTCGAGAAACAAGGCTTTGAGGTCATCCCCAGCGCCCGCGCCGCCAACCTGACCATGAACCGCGACCGCATCCGCGACGTGGCGGTGGGCCTGGGCGTGCGCACCGCCAAGTTCAGCTACGCCGACTCCGCTGCCGAGCTGCTGGCCCGCGCCACCGAAATCGGTTTCCCCGTCGTCATCAAGCCGGTCATGAGCTCATCGGGCAAAGGCCAGAGCGTGGCCAAGACGGCCGCAGATGTGCAAGCCAGCTGGGACTACGCCTGCGCGGGCATGCGCGGCGACCGCCAGAAAGTCATCGTCGAAGAGTTCATCCACTTCGAGTTTGAAATCACACTGCTCACCGTGCGCCAACGCAAAGGCCCCACGCTGTTTTGCCCGCCGATTGGCCACGTGCAAGAGCGCGGCGACTACCAGTACAGCTGGCAGCCCCAGGGCATGAAGCCCGAGCAAATCCAAGCCGCGCAAGATATGGCCGAAAAAGTCACCACCGACTTAGGCGGCGCGGGCCTGTTTGGCGTGGAGTTTTTCGTGACGAAAGACGAGGTGATCTTCAGCGAGCTGAGCCCCCGCCCGCACGACACCGGCATGGTCACGCTGACCAGCCAGAACCTGAGCGAGTTCGACCTGCATGCGCGTGCCGTGCTGGGCCTGCCGATCCCTGTGATCGAGTGCGTCGAAGGCGCCAGCGCCGTGGTGCTGGCCGACAAGGAAGGCAGCAACCCAACATTCACAGGGGTGGAAGCCGCCTTGAGCGAACCCGGCGTGGACGTGCGCATCTTCGGCAAGCCCACCACCCGGCCGTATCGACGCATGGCCGTGGCCCTGGCCAAAGGCCCGGACGCCCTGCAGCGTGCTCGGGACGCAGCGGGCAAGATCAAGGTGGTGGTTTAAGTCAGACTGACGCGAAGATGATGCGGCACGACACACAGATGGATCCCGGGTCAAGCCCGGGATGACCAATTGGCTGGTGATGAAAAATTGGTTGGCGTTGACAAATCAGCAGCGGTGACAAATTCGTTTTGTCATCCCGGGCGAAGACCCGAGATCCATCCTCAATACACCACAAACCAGCAAACAATCGCTCATAGCCCTGACCATGAACACCCTTGAACAACTGCGCAGCGGCCAACTGACAGGGGCTCGCGACATCAAAATCGCGTGTGGCTTGAGCGAGTTCCCACGTGAAATTTTCGCCTTGGCCGACACACTCGAAGTGCTGGACTTGTCGGGCAACGCCTTGTCTGCATTGCCCGATGACTTTGCGCGACTGCACAAGTTGCGAATCTTTTTTTCATCCGACAACGCCTTCACCGAAGTCCCTGAAGTCCTTGGGCAATGCCAAGCCCTGAGCATGGTGGGCTTCAAGGCCAACCGCATCCGCCAACTGTCCGGTCAGGCACTGCCTGCCCAACTGCGATGGCTGATCCTGACCGACAACGCGCTGACCGAACTGCCTGCCACCATAGGCCAATGCACACAACTACAAAAGCTGATGCTCGCAGGCAACCAGCTCAGCGAGCTGCCGCCCGAGTTGGCCCACTGCCAGAAACTGGAGTTGCTGCGCATCTCGGCCAACCAACTGAGCGTGTTGCCAGAGTGGCTGATGCAAATGCCGCGCTTATCGTGGCTGGCCTTTGGCGGCAATCCCTTCACCGCAAGTGCAGAACAACAGGCCCTCCAAAATGCGCCCATACCCTCCATCGCCTGGACCGATCTGCGCCTTGAGCAGCAACTGGGCTCCGGCGCTTCAGGCGTCATCCATCAAGCCCAACTGAACACACATGAGGGCCCACGTCCTGTGGCGGTCAAACTGTTCAAAGGGGCCGTGACCAGCGATGGTTGGCCTCGCACTGAATTGGCCATCAGCCTGCTCGCCGGGACACACCCACACCTGGTGCCCGCCATGGGGCAAATCACTGGCCATCCGACAGATGCACAAGGGCTGGTGATGCCGCTGATCGATCCGATACTGAGAAACCTGGCGGGGCCACCCAGCCTCCAATCGTGCACACGCGACACCTATGCACCCAGCACACGCCTGTCGCTGCCGTCACTGCTGAAGCTAATCCGAGCCATCGCATCCGCCGCCCAACACCTGCACCAAAGCGGGATCGTGCATGGCGACTTGTATGCGCACAACATCTTGCACGACGGCGATGGCTTTGCCCTGCTGGGGGACTTTGGTGCCAGCTCTGTAGGGGCTGCCACCAACGAGAAAATGGCCCACGCCTTGCATCGCATGGAAGTCCGCGCCTTTGGCTACCTGATGGAAGAATTGCTGGACCGCTGCGAGGCCGCCCTGCCCCCCTCGCTGCTGCAACTCAGAGATGACTGCTTGAGTGAATCACCCGCCCTGCGACCACTTTTTCAAGACATCCTGAACAGCTTGCATGCCTGTCCATGAAAACAGCCTGACACCACAGGCTGCTTCTACAATCGAGACCATGCAAAAAACGATATTGATCACCGGCGGGGCCGGCTACATTGGCTCGCACACGGCGGTGGAATTGATGAATGCGGGCAACCATGTGGTCATCGTGGACAACCTGTGCAACAGCAGCGTCAAAGTGCTCGACCGCATCGAAGCACTGGCCGGCAAGAATTTCAGCTTTGTGCAGGCCGATGTGCGTGACAGCGCCGCCCTGGACCGCATCTTTCAGCAGCACGCTATCAATGGCGTCATCCATTTTGCGGGCCTGAAAGCCGTGGGCGAATCGGTCGCACAGCCTGTGCGCTACTTCGACAACAACCTGGGCAGCACCCTCACCCTGCTGCAAGCCATGGACCGCGCCGGTGTGCGCCGCATCGTGTTCAGCTCATCGGCCACCGTTTACGGCGACCCCGAACAAGTGCCCATCACCGAGTCCAGCCAGCTGCAAGTGACCAACCCCTACGGCCGCACCAAGCTCATGTGCGAAGACATCCTGCGCGACCTGCAGGCGTCTGACCCGCGCTGGCACGTGGCCATCTTGCGCTACTTCAACCCCGTGGGCGCGCACATCAGCGGCACCATCGGCGAGCACCCCAACGGCATCCCCAACAACCTCATGCCCTTCATCACCCAAGTGGCGGTGGGCAAGCGCGAGTTTTTGAGCATCTTTGGCAACGACTACCCCACGCCCGACGGCACCGGCGTGCGCGACTACATCCACGTGGTGGACCTGGCACTGGGCCACCTGGCAGCGCTGCGCTACCTGCAAGACAAACAAGCCAGCATCACCGTCAACCTGGGCACCGGCCGGGGCGTCAGTGTGAAAGAACTGGCCGACACCTTTGCCCAAGTGACCGGCGTGCCCGTGCCCTACCAGTTTGTGGCCCGCCGCCCCGGCGATGTGGCCGCCTGCTACGCCGACACGCGTCTGGCCCAAGAAGCGCTGGGCTGGAAGGCCGAACTGGGCGTGGACCGCATGTGCCAAGACGCCTGGCGCTGGCAATCCAACAACCCCAACGGCTACTGAGCTGGCCGGTAAAATCAAGCGCTTCACACCTCTGTTCCATCAAGCACTTGATCCCCTCCCGCCCCCACGTCATGCTGGTGATCACCAAAGGCGAAGCCGGCGGGGCGCAAACGCATGTGATTGAGCTTTGCAAGGCACTGCAAAGCAAAGTTCAATTCACAGCCGTCATAGGCGGGCAAGAACCCCACAGTTTTTTGGCTGATGCGCTGCGCAGCTTGGATGTGCAGGTGATTCCACTGCCCACCCTCAGCAACTCCCTGAACCCGTTCAAAGTGCTCACCTCGGTGAGGGCACTGCTGTCGCACATTCGGGCTACTCGCCCACAGCTCATGCATGCCCACAGCGCGGTGGCTGGGGTGATCACCCGGCTGGCGGGCCAATTGGCGCAAAAACCTGTGGTCTACACCGTACATGGCTTTGGCTTCAAACCCCAAGCCCCAAGACTGATCCGCTGGAATGCCTGGTTGGCCGAAGCGGCACTTGCGGCATGGACCACGCGCATGATTTGCGTGTCGGCCTATGAAAAAGAATTGGCCAGCCAACTGCCCATGGACCCCACCCGCGCCAGCGTGATCCGCAACGCCATGAGCGATGTGTCTTGGCGCAGTGACCTGCGCACGCCGTCGCCAAGTCTGGTCATGGTGGCCCGCATGGCAGCCCCCAAGCGCCACGATCTGCTGCTGCATGCATTGGCCAAACTCAAGCTTCGGCAACTTCAGCCGATCACCCAATTGCTGGGCGGCGGCCCCCTGCAAAGTGCCCACCAAGAACTGACAAGGCAACTGGGCCTGCAGCACGTTCAATTTGCAGGCGATGTGGGCAATGTCCCCGAACAACTGGCCCAACATGCCATCTTTGTCCTGCTGTCGGACCACGAAGGCTTGCCCATGTCCGTCCTGGAAGCGATGCGCTCAGGCATGGCCATCGTCGCCACACGCCTGCCCGGCATTGCAGAGATGATCCAGCACCAGCACAACGGCCTGCTGGTGAACAATGACGCCGACGACATCGCCCAAGCCCTGCAGGACCTGCTGAGCGACAGCGGACTGCGACAGCGGCTGGGTCAAGCCGCCAGAGCCCACTACGAAGCACACTTCACGCCCGAGGCCATGGCCCAACAGGTCGAGGAGGTTTACCAAGAAGCCCCGCTGTTGACCACCGCCACCTGGCCCATGACCTTGCCACGGGCGCAGTCCGCACAGCTGTCATCCCAGCACGCACAGCGACAACGCCAGCACTTGGGTTGGTCCATGCTCGGCGTTGTGGTGGTGGGGCTGGCTTACCTCATCAGCCAGGCACTGGAGCGCAGCGGCCTGGCCACACACGACTTCAGCCGCACCGTGCTGGCGTGCATCATTCCCTATGCGTGGGCGGCGCACCTCATTTATGGGGGGGCCCACATGCCCACAGCCGAAAGAGTGGGCATGCTGCTGGTCACCACCAGCGTCCCCTTTTTGCTGACCCCGCTGGGTTTTGCGCTGCTGCAAGTGCCCTATTCACGGGGTGCTGTTCTGCTGACCTTGGCTTTGACCCTGCTGTGGTTCCTTGCAGGCGAACGGGGTGCACAGCGCCAGCGTGACTTCAAGTGGGTCTACCTGGACGACAGCACACTCACCCAAATGGACAAGCTCTTGGGGCACATGGGCCAGCAGATTGAACTGGTTCGCTGGCCCCAACATTGGGCCGCCACACCCGAGCTGTGCCCCGCAGCCCTGGATGTGCAAGGCGCCCTGATAGGCCTTGCCCACAAAAACTTGGCCAACAACAGCCCTTGGCACCAGACCCTCACCACACTCAAACTGCGCCACATCCGTCTGTACAGTCCGCAGGCCATTGCCGAGGCCATCACGGGCCGCGTCTGCACAGACACACTCCAAAACGAACTCTGGCAACCCGATGGCAACCCGGCCTACGACATGGTCAAACGCCTCATCGATCTGACCTTGGTCTTGATCACCCTGCCCCTGTCATTACCCTTGGCACTGCTGGTCGGGCTGGCGGTCAAGGTCGACTCGCCCGGGCCCGCCCTGTTCAGCCAATTGCGCACCGGTTTGCATGGACAAGTTTTCCGGATCTACAAATTCCGCAGCATGCGCCACAGTACAGAACATGCGGCGCAATTTGCACAAACGCAAGACCCCCGCATCACGCGGCTGGGCCATTTTTTGCGCCGCTCCAGGCTCGACGAAATCCCACAACTGTGGAACGTCCTGCGGGGGCAAATGAGCCTGATCGGGCCGCGGCCCGAACAAGAGACCTTTGTGCGGAAATTTGCCGAACTGCTACCGAGCTACCCCTACCGTCACCTGGTTCGCCCAGGTTTGACTGGCTGGGCCCAAGTGCAACAAGGCTATGCCGCCAACACGGATGAAACCGCCATCAAGCTCAGCTATGACCTCTACTACGTCACGCACTACAGTCTGGCGATGGATCTGCTGATCGTGCTCAAAACCATCCGCACCGTGCTCACCGGTCAAGGTGCCCGTTGACCCATGCCCAAGGTCTTGCTCATCCAAGAAAACACGGCCACTGGCGGTGTCTCGCGCATCAGTGAGCACTTGACTCAAGGTCTGCACACACACGGGTGGGTCACCCACAGCATCAGCCTTCGGCAAGGCAGCCTGGCCTTGCGTTTGATACAAGCCTGGACTCAAGTCAAGCAGCACGATGTGCTGCTGGCCACACACAATTTTCTGTCGGCCTATGCCGCTTGGGTTTTGTCCGCGTTGACCGGCAAACCCTGGCTCATGTGGGTGCATGGGCCCATCATCCCGGTACTGGCCTTCGCGCAAGCCAGTACCAGCAAGCAGCGCTTTTTGCGTTGGTTCTACCGGCGCGTGCCCCATGTGGTCTTCGCATCGCACGCAGCGCGTCATTCGTTTGAAGCATTTGCGCAGCCGCTGCTGCCCAGCCAACACAGGCACGTCATCCACAACGCCAGCAACATTCAACAACCCTCCTGCCTGGCGCAGCCCTCAACTGCGCACCCCATCCGCATCGGGTTTGTCGGGCGCTTGTCCGAGGAAAAACAAGCCCTTCAACTGCTTGCCCTGCTCGACCACTTGCCAGCGCATTACCAACTGCACGTGATCGGCGACGGCCCGCTCATGGCCGACATGCGACAGCAAGGCAAACCGCATCTGGCTCTGGGCCGTTTGCACCTGCACGGCCATCAGCGCGTCGATGCCAGCACCTACGTCGGCTGGCAAGCCACCGTGTTGTGTTCCGCCTATGAAGGCTACCCCATGACCGCCCTGGAATCACTCAGCTGCAAGGTCCCCTGCGTGAGCACGCCCATTGCTGCCATGCAAGAAATGCTGGCCACGCATGCCCCCTACATGCTCGCTTCAAACGCCAGCCCGCAAGCATTGGCCAAAGCGATTGAAGCCACGCTGGCCACCCCACCAGAACAACGGCATCAAGACATGGATGCCCTGATCCAGCAGCACACGCCCGAACAATTTGCACGGCTGTGGGATCAGGTCTTGCAACAGACCCTCACCCGAGAGCGCAAGCCGGAGGAAGCTGCATGAGCGTGGTGCACTTCATTCGCAGCGGATCGGCTTACCTGCCCGAGTTGTCTGCCTACGCCACGCACCTGAACGCCCTCGGCCACAGCAGCCAGGTGCATGCCCGTGCAGACACCGTGCCCGATGATGCCGCCATGGTCTGGTGGATCTGCGGCCACGTCAGCCGCGCACACAGCCAGCGCTTGCACCGCAGCGTGCACGTGCACGAATACGCCTCCGCCAGCGTGCCGCCAGGGGCTTGGCTCAAAGACCGTATCAAACAACACACACACCCGCGCCCGCACCACCGCATCTTCCAAAGCGAATGGGTGCGCCAGCGCATGGGGCTGCTGGACCCGGTCCCTTACAGCCTGCGCGACATGGGCGTGCCGGAGCATTTCTTCACGGCACAAGCGCACGGCGCTGCCGAATTTGACCTGGTCTACCTGGGGGCCATGTCAAGACTGCTGTCCTTTGGCCCCACACTGCAAGCCATCGATCAAGCGGGTCTGCGCCTGCTGCTCATCGGCGATGTGCCCACCGAACTGCAGTCCAGACTCCAAGCCCTGCGCCATGTCCACTGCACAGGCCGCATCCCCCACAGTGAAGTGCCCACGCAATTGCTGCGTGCCCGCGCCGGCCTGAACCTCATGCCCCCCGTGCTGCCACTGACCGAGCAAACCTCCACTAAACTGCTCGAATACCTGGCCCTGGGTATGCCCGTGGTCAGCAACGACTACCCTTGGGCGCGGCGCATGGCGCAACATCACGATTCGCGCATCCAACTGGTCCATGACCTCGACTACGCCAGCGCCTGGCACCGCGCCCTGATGCACGCCGCACCACCGCAAACCGATCGCAGCCACCTGCGGCATCTCGGCTGGGCAGCACAATTGACGCACTTGCCCGTCTGGCAACTGCTGTGACCCCATGAGCCTGCTTCAACGCCTGCACCAACGCCTCCCCAGCGCCACTGCTCCCGCCGCCGTGGGCAGCTTGGTGTCTTTGTTGGCACAGGGTGTCTTTGCCCTGTTTTTGCTCAAACTGTTCGATGCGCAGGCCGTGGGCGTGTTTTCTGTGGTGAGCCAAATCGCCTTTTGTTGGGCCACGCTGGCCTTGGCGCAAAGCCCAGTGAGCTTGCTGGCTGATCACCGCCAAGCACCTCGGCACGCTGCACACACCGCCTGGCGACAAAGCGCGTGGCGCATGGTTTGGCTGTCACCCTTCATGGCCTTGGCCCTGTATTGGACCCAAAGACACAGCGCCAGTGCCCCCCTGTCGCACGCAGACATGGGCACATTCGGGCATGCACTGCTCTGGGCCAGCAGCATCGCTGCCGCACAAATGAGCTGGTTGCTGGCACAAAGCCTAAGCCTGCGAGCACAGGGTCCACTGGCCATTGCGCTGGTGCGCCTGCTGCCGCCTGTTCTGGCGGTGGTGGTGGCCTGGGTGGGGGCCCAATGGCTTGGACAAACACAGGCCACCATATTGCTGATGGCCTCGCTGTTGGGCTATGCCATTGGCGCATTGTGGCTTGTGCCCACTGGCCACCCCAAGCCCTGGACGGCACCAACCCACCAAAGCCCGTCCGATCCACGCAGCACCCGACTCAAAATGCTGCACACCCTGACCGACGTGCTGTGCAGCACCGCCCTGGCCATCCAATGGCAAGCGCTTTATGGCCCCGCCGAAGCAGGCTGTTTGTTGGTGCTGCTGCGCGTCTTTGGCTTTGTGCCTGCGCTGGTCCACACGGCATGGGCGCAAGCGCTGATCAGCCGTCCATACGAGCACAAACTCTCCAGCTTGCGGGTGTCACTGGCCGCCTGTGGCGTCATTGCTCTGCTGGGCCTGAGTCTCGAAGCCGCATTGCATTGGCAGCTGCTGCAAACCAGCTGGCAAGGGCTGAGCGTCTATGTCTGGCCACTGGCACTTTGGCAAATGGCCGCCTGCCTGAGTGCCGCACACGCCCACCTGCCCTTCTGGCAAGGCTGTACGCGACGGTTCAGCCTGCAAAGCATGGGCATCAATGCCGTCATGGTGGGACTGCTGTTGATCAACCAGAGTCAAGCCATGAGCGCTGCGGCGCACCTGCAATGGATCGCGGGGTTCATGGCCTTGGCCCTGACACTGCAGACCTTGGGATTTTTACAACTGCAAAGTCCGCGTCAAAATTAAGAAATATCCCAAGCGGGTCAGACCGGCGCAGAAGATCCAAATCGACGATCCCTTTGCTGAAACCATTCGATGGCTTTGCCTAAGCGTTTGGGCGTGAAATCAGGCCAAAGGTCATCGGTGTAATACAGCTCGGCGTAGGCGGCTTGCCAGAGCATAAAGTTACTGATCCGCGATTCGCCTCCGGTGCGAATGAGAAGGTCCACTTCAGGGGCGTAAGCGGTGCTCAGATGCTCGGCCAACGCTTCTTCCGTCATGTCTTGCAGGCTTTGCCCGGGGTGGGCTTTTTGCCAGACTTGGGCCGCTTGGACCATGTCCCAGCGGCCACCGTAGTTGGCGCACACCGTGAGGGTGATGGCCTGGTTGTGGGCTGTTGTGGCTTCGGCGCGGTCGATCAGGTCTTGCAGGGCTGGCGAGAACCGCGATGTGTCACCCACGACTTTGAGGCGCACGCCGTTGTCGTTCATGCTGTCGACCTCTTTTTGCAAGTAGGTCATGAACAAACTCATGAGGCTGGAGACTTCTTCTTCGGGGCGCTTCCAGTTTTCAGTACTGAAAGCAAACAGACTCAGATGGGGAATACCGATCTCTGCACAGTTTTTGACAATGTCACGCACCCGCTTGGCTCCCGCCGCGTGGCCCAGGGCCGCAGGCATGAAGCGCTTTTTGGCCCAACGACGATTGCCGTCCATGATGATGGCAATGTGTTGCGGCAGTGGGTTCTTGGGTGTAGACAAGGGCAGGTTTTAGCTGATTAGTAACAGATTTTAGTGGCTTTGCGGACCAGGGTAGGGAGCGCTGGCCTCAGAGGTATGCAGACATAGATGCCGTCATGGGATTTTGACTGGAGTACGACGACGGACTCTGTCGCCGCAAAACCGTTCCGGCAGTTCAGTCTGTGATTTCGACCTGGTGGTGTTCCACCTGGACCAAAGTGGGGCGGCCAAGAATTTCCAAAAGGACGGCAACACGTTTGCTGGAGACACTCTGGATGAGGCCCTCGATGCCACCCAAAGCGGTGTGCTTGAGGCGAACAGTCTGGCCAGCTTTGAGGTTGCTCAGTTCCAGCAAGGTGGCGTGATTGCGATCCTCTTCGAGCAGGCGAATGCGCTGGACGAGTTCATCGTTGATCAAGGCTGGCTCAAAGCCGAAGCGCACGATGGTGGCAACGCCTTTGGTATTGCGCACCACCGAGATGCTTTGCTCGGCTTTGCTGGGACGAAACAGGATGTAGCGCGGAAACATGGGTTCAAATTGCGCCACGGGGCCTTGCTCTGTTTTTTTGAATTTTTTATAGAGCGGCAAATAAGCTTCAAATGCCTGTTGTTCGAGATTGACTCGCGCAATTTGTTCTTGCCGGGGCTTGGTATAGGCCAGGTACCAGCGGTTTAGTGCCGTGTTTTCTGTGCTCGCGGGATTATCGGATTGCGCAAGGGTCATGGTGATGCGAGACGGCCTAAGATAACAGTATGAATGATTATGGATTTTAGCGTTTAATTTTTACCAGTTTTATCAATGCCAAATCCATGAAAAAACCCCGCTGAAGCGGGGTTTTGCTGCGCATGGCCATGAAAGCCACTGCAAAATTCAACAGCCATTAGGCAATCACGAATTGGTTACGATCTTTGCCTTCGATCCATTTAGGAGCTTTACCACGGCCCGTCCAAGTTTGGCCGGTGGCTTGGTCGCGGTATTTGGCAGCAACTTTGCTGGCAGGCTTGCCGGCAGCTTTGGCACCACGACCAGGGAAAATATCGTTGGCGGTCAAGCCAAATTCTGCGACCAATTCACGCACTTTGGTCACGGCGTCCGAAATTTCACGTTGACGAGCAGCAGCAATGGCTTGCTCAAGGGCTTCACGTTGTTGCAGTAATTCTTTGTAGCTTTGGGTCATGACAACTCCTGAATAAAAAATAGGAATGCAGGAATATAACCGATTTAAATTCATCTACGAAAATTATTTGAATAATCCCAAGTATTTATCCGGTTGATTCCAGAGATTATCCCAAAAGCATTATGGTTTTCTGGTGGCCAGCACTTTGTCAATGCGCCGCCCATCAAGATCCATAACCTCGAATACCCAGTCGTCCAGTTCGATTTGCTGGGCCACCACGGGCAATTGCCCCAATACATACAAAAGCAATCCAGCCAAGGTGTTGTAACGGCCTTTGTCTTCGGCAGGCAGCTCCTTGATATCCAGCCGCGATTTGAGTTCATTGACCGGCATCAGGCCGTCGAGCAACCAGCTGCCATCGGCCCGCTCTGTGGCCCAGGCCTCGGTTTGGATGTCGGGTTTGAGTTCACCCGTGATGGCTTCGAGCAAGTCCAGCGGGGTCAAAAGACCCTGCACTTCGCCATATTCATCGACCACAAACATCATGCGGCTCGGTTGGTCGCGCATTTGTTCGAGCAACTCCATGCCGGTCAGGGTTTCGGGCACAAAGTGAGCCGTCTGCGCGTGGTGTTCGAGCGTGTACGTATCGTCGGAGGGCAAAGACAGCAGTTGCGACACGCTGATCACGCCTTGCACATGGCCGAGGTCTTCGCGGCACACCGGATACCAGGAGTGGTTGCCCTCGATCCGCATTTGGTTGATGCGCTCCATGGCCTCACGCGTGGTCAGACTGGCTTCGAGCCACTGGATGTCGCCACGCGGCGTCATCATCGAAGTCAGGGGGCGGTCGTCCAAATGAAAGACATTGCGCACCATCTGGTGTTCATGCTCTTCGATCAGGCCAGCGCTGACGCCTTCGGCCAGGCTGGCGGTGATTTCTTCTTCGGTGACTTCCTGGCTGCCCTTGCTGTCGATGCGCATGAGCTTGAGCATGCCCTGGGTAGCCAGCGACAGCAGTTTGACAAAGGGCCCAGCCACTTTGGCCAGCCAGGCCATGGGCCGCGCCACCACGCGGGCCACGGCCTCGGGATAGAGCTGACCGATGCGCTTGGGCACCAGTTCGCCAAAGATGATGGTGGTGAACGTGATGAGCGTGACCACGATGGCCGTGGCGCTGACACTGGCGACCGAGGCGCTCAGGCCCCAGCCGATCAGCACTTGAGCCAACGACGCGCTGAAAGCGGCCTCGCCCACGATGCCATTGAGCACGCCGATTGAGGTGATGCCGACCTGGACGGTGGAGAGGAATTGCGTGGGCTCTTCGAGCAGCTTCAGGGCAGCTTGTGCGCCTTTGTCACCCGCCTCGTCCATGACCGCCAAACGCGCCTTGCGGCTGGACGCCAGCGCCAGCTCGGACATGGCAAACACGCCGTTGAGCAAGGTCAGGAAAACAATCAGCAAAAAATCCATGTCCTCATTGTAGAAGCTGCGCCCCATGCGCTGTGGGGCTTGAATGCCGCACAATCTGCGCATGTCTGTTTATTTGATTGGCGATATCCAGGGCTGCGATGCCGCGCTGCAGCGTTTGCTGGACAAACTGGCTTTTTCGCCCAGCCGCGACCAGCTGTTTGTGCTTGGCGATCTGGTCAACCGGGGGCCCGATTCGGTGGGCACTGTGCGCCGCCTGATGGCATTGGGCGCTTCGGTGCAATGTGTGCTGGGCAACCACGATCTGCACTTGTTGGCCATGGCCTCAGGCGCCAGCCCCAGCAAGCGCCAGGACACGCTGCACGATCTGTTGAACGCACCCGACCGCGATGCGATGCTCGATTGGCTGCGCCATCAGCGCATGGCGATCTGGGCGCACGGTGTGCTGATGGTGCATGCGGGTGTTTTGCCTTCATGGACCGCCGCGCAAACGATCGCTTTGGCAGCCGAGGTGGAGCAGGTCTTGCAGGGCCCGCAGGTGACCGAATTTTTCAAGCAGATGTATGGCAATCAACCGGCCGCGTGGCGCGATGCCCTGACGGGCATGGACCGCATCCGCGTGATCGTCAATGCGCTGACCCGGCTGCGTTTTTGCTCGGCCGATGGGGTGATGGAGTTCGATGCCAAGGAAGGTGCCGACCAAGCGCCTGCGGGTTTCATGCCCTGGTTTGATGTGCCCGGTCGCCAGACGGCTGAGGTGACCGTGGCCTTTGGTCACTGGTCCACTTTGGGCTGGCTCAACCGCCCGGATGTGCTGGCGCTAGACAGCGGTTGCGTGTGGGGCGGCTGCCTGAGCGCCTTGCGGCTATCAGACACCGGCGACCATGCGTTGATTCAGGTGAAGTGCGAACAAGCCCAAAAGCCCGGTTAGTTCACTTGCAAGAGCCGGACCCCGTCCGCGATGAGCTGAATCAGCCTGCGGGCTTGAGCAGGACGACCAAGGCCCCTGCTCCGCCTTCTGCGGGTTTGGCTTGGACAAAGGCCATGACCTGGTTTTTTTGCACCAGCCAGCTGTGCACCTTGGACTTGAGCACCGGCGTTTTGCCGGGCGAGCCCAAGCCCTTGCCGTGCACCACGCGCAGACAGCGCAGGCCTTGGCGGTGGGCGTTGCGGATGAATTCGGCCAGCGCCACGCGGGCCTCTTCGGTGCGCAGGCCGTGCAGGTCCACTTCGCCCTGAATCGCCCAATCGCCTTTGCGCAACTTGTGCGTCACATCGCGGCCAATGCCGGGGCGGCGAAAGCTGAGCATCTCGTCGGTGTCGAGCAAGGTGCTGGCATCGAACTCGTCGCTCAGCGCGTCGCGCAGCACGGCCTCTTCGTCTTTTTGGCGTTGCTTGGCCACCGGGGCCACCACGGCCTTCACGGCAGGGGCTTGCGATGGGTGGGGCATGCGTTTGACAGCGCCCACAGCCAGCTCGAAAAGTTTGCTCTCGGCTTCGCGCTGGCGAGCGGCGGCAGCGCGGGCTGCAGCTTCGGCCTGGGCTTTTTCATGGGCCTGGGCCAATTGTTTCTGGACTTTCTTGAGGTCCTGCAAGGAATTGATTTTCACCGGCTGTCCTATGGTCTTGGGGCGAGCGCTGCACTCAAGCGCCTCGGTTGCGCATCCAGTCGGCGGTCTGGAAAAAGCTTTTGTTCAGCCGCTCACGCAGCACCGGGTCCACGCCGGTCTCACCCATGGCCTGGTCCATGCAGGCCAGCCACTGGTCACGTTCGAGGATGCCGATCGAAAACGGCATGTGCCGCATGCGCAGGCGCGGATGGCCAAAGCGCTCGACGTAATGGTCAGGGCCGCCGAGCCAGCCGCACAAAAACCAGGCCAACTTGTCGCGGGCGTCTTGCAAAGTGCTGCCATGCGCGGCTCGCAAAGCCGTGTAAGCAGGCTCCAGGTCCATCAGGTCGTAAAACCGGTCCACCAGAGCGCGCACGCGGTCTTCACCGCCGATCCATTCAAAGGGGGTGTCAAACGGTGGTTTTTCTTCGATGTGCATAAGGCTTATTGTGACGGGGATTGAGGTTCACACAGATGGATCCCGGGTCTTCGCCCGGGATGACAGAAGAAAAACACAGATCTGTCACGCCGGACTTGATCCGGGGTCCATCCTCAGTCCGACGACTGCCGCAAAGTCTGCATGACAGGTTGGCGCAGCACGCCCGACAGGCTGAGGCTGCCAGCAGCCCAGGCCAGCACTGCCCCCAGCACACCGCCTGCCAGAGGCACCCACAGCGGCGGTGTCCAAGCGAACTCAAAAGCAAAGCGGGCCAAAGCCCAGCCAAGCAGCAGCGCCATGCTGCTGGCCATGAAACCGGCCAGCCAGCCCAGGCCCAGCAGCTCGGTGCGCTGCACTTGCGCCAGCAACTGGCGGCTAGCACCCAGGGCGCGCATGATGGCGTATTCGCGTTCGCGTGCTTGGCGGCTGGCCCCCACAGCGGCCAGCAGCACCATCACACCTGCAGCCAGGGTGAAGCCAAACAAATACTCCACTGCCCGAATGACCTGGTCCATCACGCGCTGCACTTGGGCCAGCGTGCTGCGCATGTCCACGCTGGTGATGTTGGGAAACTGCTTGACCAATGCGCTCTCAAAACCGGCTGCGCCATCGGGCGTGCGAAAGGCGGCCATGTAGGTCATGGGCAAATCGGGCATTTGCGCCACAGGAAACAGCATGAAGAAATTGGCACGCATGGAGGCCCAGTCCACCTTGCGCAGCGAGGTGATGCGGGCCTCGCGCGGCTGGCCTGCGATGTCAAAGCGCAAGGTGTCGCCGAGCTTGAGGCCCAGTGTGTCGGCAATGCCTTGTTCAACGCTCAGCCCATCGGCCTCGCCACTGAGCCAGCGGCCTGCGGTCAAGGGGTTGTGCGCGGGCAAGGTGGCGCTGTGCGAGAGGTTGATTTCACGGTCGATCAGGCGCTTGGCGCGGTCGGCGGCAAAGTCAGCGGGGCCGACTTCGCGCCCGTTGATGGCCACCAGTCGGCCACGGATCATGGGAAACCAGTCGGGCGACTGCACGCCTGCGCGCTGCAAGCTGGCCAAAAAGTCCGGCGCTTGTTCGGGTTGCACGTTGATGACAAAGCGGTCGGGCGCATTGGCCGGTGTGGCCTGACGCCAACTGGCGACCAAATCGGTGCGCAAAAGCACCAACAAAGCCAGCGCCAGCAAACCCACCGACAAGGCACTGACCTGCACCACCGCGAACACCGGCCGCGCCGCCACCTGCCGCGTGGCCAAACGCAACCAGCGTGGCGCTTGCTCACCGGGCACGGTGCGACGCAAAAGCCACAGTGCTCCCGCTGCCAGCCCGGCAAACACCAGAAGGGCCAGCGCAAAGCCGCCCACCGTGATCAGGCCCAAGGTCCAGCTGCGGCTGACCATGAGCAAGGTCAATGCAAAACCCGCCAGCCCCATGGCCAGCACCAGCGCCGAGTGGGTTTGCAGCCCGCCCAAGTCACGCCGGATGACGCGCAAAGGGGGCACCTGGGCCAACTGCAACACCGGGGGCAAGCCGAAGGCCACCAGCAAAGTCAAACCCATGCTCATGCCCATAAAGGCGGGCCAGGCGGTGGCGTCCGGCAATTGGGTGTCCACCAGGCCAGCCAACAACTGCACAAAACCCAGGTGCACGCCGTAGCCGATCAGCACCCCCAAAACGCTGGCGATCAGGCCTGCGCCCAGAAACTCCAGGCCATAACTCAATGTGAGTGTGCGCTGGCTTTGGCCTAGCACGCGCAACAAGGCGCAGGCGTCGAGCTGGCGTTCGGCAAAGCTGCGCGAAGCCAAGGCCACTGCCACAGCGCACAGCAAGGCCGCCAACAGGGCCACCAGGTTCAAAAATTGCGAAGCGCGGTCCAGGGTCTGGCGCATTTCGGGGCGGCCCGTGTCCAGCGACTCGATCTGCACACCGCGCACATGGTTGGCCTCGATGTCGGTTTTGGCCCATTGCACAAAACCATCGGTCGCAGGTCCGGCCACGGCCATGCGCCAGGTCACGCGACTGGCCGGCTGCACCAAACCGGTGGAGGGCAAATCGGCCGCGTTGATCATCACGCGGGGGGCAAAGTTCATGAAACCTGCGCCACGGTCGGGCTCGCGCACGATGGTGGCGCTGATGCGCAACTGGCGATCGCCCAGGCCCAGCATCTGGCCCGTTTGCAGGTTCAAGGCTTCGAGCAAGGCGGGGTCCACCCAGACCTCTCCGGCTGGCGGAATGCGGGCCGCCTTGTCTGCACCCACATGGCTCACTTCCAAGCGTCCGCGCAAAGGGTAACCGGACTCCACTGCCTTGAGCGCCACGAGGCGACTGGCTCCGCCTTGCTCGGGCAAGGCCCGCGCCATGGTCGGGAAGCTGACGTTGGTGTTGGTTTGCAGGCCGCGCTGCGTGGCCTGCTGGGCCAGGGCTGTGGGCGTGCGCTGGTCACTGACCACCACGGCATCACCGCCCAGCAGTTGGCGGGCATCGCGCCACAAACCGTTTTGCAAACGATCGGCCAAAAAGCCCACGGCCGTGAGTGCCGCGACTGCCAGGGCCACCGACAGCATCAGCAGCCGCAATTCGCCCGCCCGCAGGTCGCGCCACAGCTGGCGTGCGCCCAATCGGAGTCCGTGCATCCATCCTTGTGTGTTCATGGCTTGACCATACCGCAGATCGCAATCACGGCGAGGTCAAACGGAATTGGCAAAGCTTGCAATCGCCCAACACTTTGGGCTCCTACAAAAAACCGCTGCGGCAAACGCTGTAGGCGCTGAACTGTGTTCGGCGATTCAACTGACTTGGGCCAGCTCCGTTTGCCAGACCATGCGCTCGGGGGCGCTGAAGCACAGGAAGCGCTTGTGGGTGGCGCGGCCGATGGCGCACAGGCCCAGGCGCTTGGCCACGTCCAGGCCCATTTGGGTGATGCCGCTGCGCGAGACCACCACTGGAATGCCCATTTGGGCGGACTTGATGACCATCTCGCTGGTCAGGCGGCCCGTGGTGTAGAACACCTTGTCTTGCCCGGTGATGTCGTTCATCCACATCCAGCCCGCGATGGTGTCCACTGCGTTGTGACGACCCACGTCTTCGACAAACTTGAGCATGTGATCGCCCTGAAACAAGGCGCAGCCGTGCACCGAGCCAGACGATTTGTAGGTGGTTTCCTGCAGGCGGATGGCATTGACCAGCCCGTACAGCTGGCCCTGTGTGATGCGGGCCTCGGGCAACACGATCTCGTCAATGTGGGCCATCAGGTCCCCAAAGACGCTGCCTTGCCCGCAACCGGTGGTGACCACACGCTCGGCGCTGGGGGGCACAGGCAGTTGGACACCTGCGCGGGTTTTGACAGCGGCCACACCGGGCTCGCCGGTTTCGCCTTCACCGATCGTCCAGTCCACGGTGATGGATTCGATCTGCTCGACCGAGTCGATCAAGCGCTGGTTGCGCAGAAAACCCAGCACCAGGTGCTCGGGTTCGGCCCCCAAGGTCATCAGGGTGACGAGTTCTTTTTTGTCGAGGTAAATGACCAGCGCACGTTCGGCCGGGATGGCGGTCTCGGAGCGTTCACCGAATTCATTGCAGACCTGCACCGTGCGCGTGAGCGACTCATGCGATTGGGTGATGAGGGGTTTGAGGGACATGGCAAGAGCCTAACGCAAAAATCCCCCGCCGATGAGGACGGGGGATGGGAGTGGGCAGGCCCGAAAAAGGATCAGCCTTTTTTGGCGGCTGGGGCTGCAGGTGCAGCAGGCGCTGCCGGTGCGGCAGCTGGTGCTGCGGCTTGCTCTGCAGGCTTGTAGGCACCGGGGTCCACGCAGGCGGGTGTGGCCGCAGGTGGTGTGGTTTTGGCACCGGTGGACTTGGCCGTTTTGTAATAGTGGGCCGCCACTTTTTCGCGCGACTTGCACAGTTGGTAGTCGGCCACTTTGTTGCCGTGGGCGGTTTTGGCCGCAGCCTCTGCCGCTTTGGCTTTGGCTTCATCACTGGGGGCGGGCAGTTTGGCCGCAGCACTGAAGCTCAGGGCCAGCGCGGACAAAACAAGCAGGGTCTTTTTCATGGAATGGCTCCTGTGTTCAAACCGAAGCGGCCTTGGGCGCGGGCTGCGGTGCTGAAGTGATCGGGGTGGAACGCTGGGCCGGAATCTTGCCGGCCTGAATGTCGTCATACCAGAGTTCGTGGTGTTCTTTGGCCCAGGTTTCGTCCACATAGCCGTCACGCATGGCGCTGTAGGCACCGCGCATGCCGATGGTGCCCATGTAGATGTGGCCCATGAACATGGTCATCATCAAGAACGTGGCCACTGCGTGCACCATGTGGCTGATCTGCATGGTGGCGCGTTCATAGACCAAGCCAGGGATGAGTTTGTCGAGCACCAGGCCCGAAGCGACCACCACCAAACCGAGTAAGAACACACCGGACCAGAACAGGATTTTTTCGCCCGCGTTGAAGCGGTGTGAAGGCACTTCGATGCCCGAAATCAAACCGCCACCTTTGAGGATCCAGGTCAGGTCGTCCTTGCTGGGGATGTTGTCGCGCACAAAGGTCACGATCACGATGACCAAGGACACGGCGAACAAAGGACCGGCAAAGTTATGGATGTTTTTCAGCGCATAAGTGAGCCAGCCAAACAAGGCCGTGCCGATGATGGGCAAGATGAAAAACTTGCCAAACGCCATGACGATGCCCGAGATGGCCAATGCACAAAATGCGAGCGCGTTGGCCCAGTGGGCCGAGCGTTCAAACGGGGTGAAGCGTTCGATCTTGCGGCCTGTTTCCTGGCCGTGCAACTCGATGGGGCCTTTGCGCCAGTAAAACAGCGCAATCGCGCCCAGCACGATCAAGAGCAGCGAGCCGCCATAAGGGATCAGGTACTGGTTGCGCACCTGACGCCAGGCTTCACCCGCGTTGGTCAGCCGCGAGCCAGGGTACTGCACAAACTTCTGGATCAGATTGCCCGCTTCAGGTGCTTGGCTCAGTGGCAAGCTGCTGTAGCCGGTCACGCCTTGGCCCACTTGACGCCACATGGGCGCGTTGTTGCCGGGCTGGACCTGCCCTCGCTGGGCGTTGGTCTGGTCTTTGTATTTCGGATCGGCGTCCGCATCGGGCGCGACCTGAAAGATGTTGGCGCTCTTGACGCCTGCAGCGGCTTCGGCCGGTGCGGCAGGAGCCACCGCTTGCGCGGCAGCGCCCAAGGCCAGCCAGCTGAGCCCCAGGGTGATGATCAGGCGACGCATGATGAACTCCTCATGCGCTCACTTGGGAGCGCGTTGGTGATCGTTCATGCCGTAGTTGGCACGGGCCTTGAGGTGGTTGGACCAGCTGGCCTGGTCGCCCGCAGTCCAGCCCGGGGCAGTGAAAGCCGCCACACCTGTGCCCGCTTGTGCGGGTTGGTCGCTGCGGATGCCGGTCTTGTCCTGGGGCTTTTCGCTGCAGGCCGACAAGGCCAATGCAGCGGTCACCAAGCTGGCAGAAATCAATGTGCGTTGCATGATCAGGCTCCTTGCTTGGCGGCGGTGCCGTAGGCGGTGCCCCAGCCCCAGACTTCGGCACCCTTGCCGCGTTGCACCACGCGGCTGCGGAAGATCTCGGAGACCACATCGCCATCGCCAGCCAACAAGGCCTTGGTCGAGCACATCTCAGCGCAGGCAGGCAACTTGCCTTCGGCCAAGCGGTTGCGGCCGTATTTGTCAAACTCGGCCTGGCTGCCGTGCTCTTCGGGGCCGCCGGCGCAAAAGGTGCACTTGTCCATCTTGCCGCGCACACCGAAGGTGCCTTGGCTTGGGAACTGCGGTGCACCGAACGGGCAAGCGTATGAGCAATAGCCGCAGCCAATGCACACATCCTTGTCATGCAAGACCACGCCTTCGGCCGTCTTGTAAAAGCAGTTGACGGGGCAAACCGCCATGCAAGGCGCATCCGAGCAGTGCATGCAAGCCACCGAGATGGATTTCTCGCCGGGCACACCGTCGTTGAGCGTGACCACGCGGCGGCGGTTCACACCCCATGGGACTTCGTGTTCGTTTTTGCAAGCGGTGACGCAGCCATTGCATTCGATGCAGCGCTCGGCGTCACAGATGAATTTCATTCGTGCCATCGTGTTCTCCTCAAGCCTTCTCGATGTTGCAGATGGTGGTCTTGGTCTCTTGCATCATGGTGACGCTGTCATAACCGTAAGTGGTGGCGGTGTTCACGGCTTCGCCGCGCACAATGGGCGCCGCACCTTTGGGGTAATGCGCCAGCATGTCGGCACCTTGCCAACGGCCCGAGAAGTGGAAAGGCATCCAGACGGTGCCGGTGTCCACGCGCTCGGTGACGAGCGCCTGCACGTTGATGCGCGCCCCAGTGGCCCCCAACAGCCAGACGCGGTCGCCATTGCGAACACCACGGTCGGCTGCTGTCTTGGGGTGGATCTCGACAAAAGCTTCTTGCTGCAACTCGGCCAGCCAAGGGTTGGAGCGAGTCTCTTCGCCGCCGCCCTCGTACTCGACCAATCGGCCAGAAGTCAGGATGAGCGGGAACTTCTCATGCGCTTTGTCGGCGATGTTCTTGTCCTGCACGGTTTTGTACAGGGTGGGCAGACGCCAGAAGGCTTTCTTGTCGTCGTGCGTGGGGTACTTGGCCATCATGTCCGGACGGGTGCCGTACAAAGGCTCGCGGTGCTGCGGAATCGGGTCCGGGAAGTTCCAGACCACCGCACGCGCTTTGGCATTGCCAAAAGGGTGGCAGCCATGGTTTTGCATGAAGACGCGCATCATGCCGCCCGAATTGTCGGTCTTCCAGTTCTTGCCTTCGGCCTTGGCTTTTTCCGCCTCGGTCAACTCGTCCCACCAGCCCAGCTTCTTGAGCAGGATGTGGTCGAGTTCAGGGTAGCCGGTGGTGATGTCAGCCCCTTTGGAATGCGAGCCGTCTTCGGCGAGCAGGCTCTTGCCTTCGCGCTCCACACCAAAGTTGGCGCGGAAGTTGCCGCCGCCGTCCATGACGTGTTTGGAGGTGTCATACAAGTTGGGCGAGCCCGGGTGCTTGAGTTCAGGCGTGCCCCAGCATGGCCAGGGCAGACCGAAGTAATCGCCGCCAAAGTCGTAGCCGGTGTCCTTGTCCTTGCCGCCTTTGGCCTTCAAGGTCTTCACATCGAACACATGCATGTTCTTCATGTGGGCCTTCAAGCGCTCGGGGCTTTGGCCGGTGTAGCCAATGGTCCAGACGCACTTGTTGATTTCGCGCAGGATGTCTTCGGGCACGGGTTCGTCCATGCCTTTGACTTTTTGCATTTTGTAGTTCTTGACCAACTCGGTGCCAAAGCCCAGCTTTTGCGCCAACTGGTACATGATCATGTGGTCCGAGCGGCTCTCCCACAGCGGGTCAATGACCTTCTCGCGCCACTGGATGGAACGGTTGGAGGCGGTGCAGGAACCGCTGGTCTCAAACTGCGTGGCCGCAGGCAAGAGGTACACAGCACGGTTGGGGTTGAGGTCTTCGGCCTTGCCGGGCATGGCGGCCATGGCAGCCGTAGCCGAGGGGTAAGGGTCCACCACGACCAGCAGATCGAGCTTGTCCATGGCACGCTTCATCTCCAGACCTCGTGTCTGCGAGTTGGGCGCATGACCCCAGTAGAAGACGCCACGCAGGTTGCTGTCCTGGTCGATCAGTTCGTTCTTTTCGAGCACACCGTCGATCCAGCGCGAGACAGTGATGCCGTTCTTGCCCATCATGGCGGGTGCAGAGAACTGCTTTTTGATCCACTCAAAGTCCACACCCCAGGCGTTGGCAAAGTGCTTCCAGGAGCCTTCGGCCAGGCCGTAGTAGCCGGGCAGCGAGTCAGGGTTTGGGCCAACGTCGGTCGCGCCTTGCACGTTGTCGTGGCCCCGGAAGATGTTGGTGCCGCCGCCGCTCTTGCCGACGTTGCCCAAGGCCAGTTGCAAGATGCACGAGGCACGCACGATGGCATTGCCGATGGTGTGCTGCGTCTGGCCCATGCACCAGACGATGGTGCCGGGGTTGTTCTCGTGCAGCATCTTGGCGATCTTGAAGACTTGCTCTTCTTTGACGCCGCAAGCCTCTTCGACTTTGTCAGGTGTCCACTTGGCCAGCACTTCGTCACGCACAGCTTCCATGCCGTACACGCGGTCGTGGATGTACTTCTTGTCTTCCCAGCCGTTCTTGAAGATGTGGTACAGCACACCGAACAGGAAAGGAATGTCGGTGCCCGAGCGGATGCGCACGTATTCGTCGGCCTTGGCGGCGGTGCGGGTGAAGCGTGGATCGACCACGATCATCTTGCAGCCGTTTTCCTTGGCGTGCAGCATGTGCAGCATGGACACGGGGTGCGCTTCGGCGGCGTTGGAGCCGATGTACAGAGCGACCTTGCTGTTTTGCATGTCGTTGTACGAGTTGGTCATGGCGCCATAACCCCAGGTATTGGCCACACCGGCCACGGTGGTGGAGTGGCAAATGCGGGCCTGGTGGTCGCAGTTGTTGGTGCCCCAGAAGCTCACGAACTTGCGCATCAGGTACGCCTGTTCGTTGTTGTGCTTGGAGGAGCCAATGAAGTACACGCTGTCAGGACCGCTGGCCTTTTTCAGCTCCAGCATCTTGGCGCTGATTTCGTTCAAGGCCGTGTCCCAGCTGATGCGTTCGTATTTGCCGTTGACCAGCTTCATGGGGTAACGCAGGCGGTACTCGCCATGGCCGTGCTCGCGCAAGGCAGCGCCCTTGGCGCAGTGGGCACCCAGGTTGATCGGCGAATCGAACACGGCTTCCTGGCGCACCCAGACGCCGTTTTCCACCACGGCATCCACAGCACACCCGACCGAGCAGTGGGTGCAGACAGTGCGCTTGACTTCGACCTTGCCTTTGCCAATGTTGTCGATGCCGGCCGCCGCATGGGCTTTTTGCACCAGGCTCAGCTGCGAGGCGGCCAAGCCCACACCCACCCCCAGACCCGAGCGGCGCAAGAAACTGCGGCGGTCCAGTGTGGGCAGCGCTTGCGACAAACCGCGGCGCAGGCTGTGAACGAAGGGAGAGGAAACGGCACCGGTGGCGGCGCTGGACTTTTTGGTCAACAACATGGAGGGCTCCAGTTGGGTAAAGAAAATGGCGGAATCAGACGCGGGTGGTTTTGTAGTACTGCTGAACGTGCTCGCTCAGCGTGTAACCACCACCACGCTCGGGTTTGGGCAGTGCAGGTGCGGCCACCGGCAATTGGTTTTTCACCACCGCAGGCACAACGCTTGCAGCAGCAGCCACAGCGCCCACAGTGGCCGCACCTGCAAACAGGCTGCGACGGGAAACAGTGGAAGATTGATCACGCATGGTTTTCTCCTGAACAAAGCAAACGCACACCGACTTAGGCAAACGCTTGCATATCCCCCCGATCCTAGCCGCAAGTGCGGGTTCAGGTATCAGGGTAAACGGGTAAGGGTCTTGAAATTATTTTCAAGCTTGCCCATCCAATAAATCAAAACCCTGTGCCTCCACCCCCATGAACGCCTGGGTCATGGACGCCACGCATGCATAAAACGATGCACGCGGATGGGCCTGCAAAGTCTGGCAAAGGCTGGGCACCCAAGGCTGCAGATGCTGAGTGAAAAATGCCTGCTGCTGCGTCAGATTGGCCACGGCGACATCCTCGCCCGCGATCAGGTAACGCATGACTTCAAAGACATAGGCCACGTGGTCTTCGGTTTCGGGCATGTCCTCGCTTCGCCCCAAGCCCAGCTGGGCCAAATCCTGGCGCAGGCGCACCAGCGGTTTCTCGTTCAAAAAGCCACTCAGATAATGAGAACCAAACAAGTACACCTCAGGCTTGCCGACGCCGCCAAACAAACTGGCGTACTCGGCAGCGATCTGCTGCTGCGTCAGATTGCGGGCGGCAGCGACCAGCTCGCGCCAAGGCTCTTCCAGAAACGCGCCCGCATCGGGGGCTTCGGTCACGGCCACGCGCAGCTGCGCCAGCAAGTCCTCGCTGGGCGCTTGGTAGTAAAGCAAAGACAAGAGGCCGTAGATTTCGGCCCGTGCGGTTTCTTCGTCCAGCGCATGGCTGGTGTTCGACAAGTTCAGATCTGAGCTCATGGCCAATCAATTCAGGGGTTTGTCGCCCGCCATGCGGACCTGGTTTTCATCGGTGAACATGTCCACCACGCGGCAGTCGCCACACATCTTCAGGCGCTCCAGAGCCTGGCCCTGGAACATGCTGTGCCCAGCCAGCCGGCCCAGCATGGTCTCGATGGCCTTGACGGTGCCAAAAGGCTTGCCGCAGCGCACGCAGCCATAAGGCGGGCTGTTGTGCATCACACGCGCTTGCTGGCGCTCGGGCAAGAGCGACAAGCGCGGCTGCAAGGTGATGGCGTTTTCGGGGCAGGTCTTGGCGCACAGGCCGCACTGCACGCAGTTCTTTTCGATGAACTTGATCTCGGGCTGTTGCGGGTTGTCCTGCAGGGCCGATGAAGGGCAAGCGCCCACGCAGCTCATGCACAAGGTGCATGAGCTGCCGTCGACCACGATGGTGCCCAAGGGTGAGCCCGCTGCGGGAAGGCTGAACGCCGAAGGACGGCTGGGTGCCGACATGACAGGCGACTGGGCCATCAGGTGGTCCAGTGCCAGTTCAAGGTTGCTGCGTTTTTCAGCCTGCACCGCATGGCGTGCAGCCGCTGCCGGTCCGGCAGGTGCTTTGACAGCACGGCCTGACAGGCGCTGCAAATCGGCATCGAGCGATGCAGCGCTGATGGCCTGCAGCAATTCAAAATGCACGCCTTCGTAACCCAGGCCATTCAACAGGCCTTGGGCCACGGCCATTTGTTCTTGCAAGGCGGTTTTGTATTGGGGCGCTTCTTCGTGGGTGAGCAGGACCAGCACCTGGCGTGCGCCATAGGCCACGGCCGACAGCCACAATTCCAGGCCCACGCTGGCGGTGTGCCACACGGCCACCGGCATCACGCGGGCGGGCACGCCTTGCATGACCTTGAGCTGTGCGCCTCGGCCCAACTCGTCCACCAAGGCCTGGCCTTTGTCCTGGCTGTGCAGCAGCAAGGCGGCATCGCGTCCACCTGCAGCCTGGTAGGTGCTCAAGAGCGTGCGGATTTTTTCGCCCTGCTCAGCGGGGCGCGGGTAAGCGTAAGTCAAAGCGCCGGTCGGACACGCGGTGGTGCAGGCACCGCAACCCACACACAAGTTGGGGTTGACCTTGATCTGCTGGCGCGACTTGTCCGAGCTGATGGCTTCGGCCGAGCAGATGTCCACGCAGGCATTGCAACCCACTTGTTCATTGCGGCTGTGGGCGCAGAGTTTTTGTTTGTAGGCAAAGAAACGGGGCTTTTCAAACTCGCCCACCAGCTCGCGCACTTTGAGCAAAGTCTGCAGGTCTTGCCCGTCCCAGCGGAAATAGCCTTGTGGCAAAGCATGCGAGGTGAAGGTGGGCGATGCGTTTGGGCCACGCAGGTCGAGCACCACGTCAAAGCGTGCGCTTTGCGTTTGAGGCTCGCGCATGAAGTCGATGGCACCCACGGCATCACACGCCTTCACACAATCCCGGTGCGAGGTGCAGCGCGACAGGTCCACCTGGTAGTCCAGGCCAATGGCTTGCTCGGGACAGGCGGCCACGCAGGCGTTGCAGCGGGTACACAGGTCCAGATCAATCGGGTTGCTGGCGTCCCAGCTCACGTCAAAGGCACCCAGCCAGCCACTGAGCTTGTTCAAACGACCCGCCATGACCGGGTAACGGCGCTCTTGCATGCCGCCAGCGTTGCCTGCGCCCTCGGACCAGAGGGTGATCTGCATGGCGTCGGCCAGCAGCCCTGCGGCCTTTTCGGCCAGATCCACAGGCCCCAAGATCAAAAGGCGGCCTTCGCTTTTGTAGGTGACCGTGGGCACCGGCTCGGGTTCGGGCAAGCGCGCAGCCGCGAGCAAGGCGGCCAGCTTGGGGCTGGCGTGTGCGGCCTCACGGCTCCAACCGCCGGTTTCGCGAATGTTGACAAAGCGGATGGGCGAGATCGCGCCTTCGGTTTGTTCAGCCAGTTCAGAAAAGAGCTTTTTTTCTTGGGTGCAGGCCACCACCACGGTCTGGCCAGTTTGCACGGCCCGCTGGAAGTCCCCCGCTTCGCGGCGGCACAAAGCGGTGTGCGGCTTTAAGTCTTCACCCAGCGCCTGGCCCAGGGTCTGGGCTTGCAGGGGCATGGTTTGGTTGCAGTTGCAAATCAGGGTCGTCATGTTCACTTGGGGGCATGTCGTGCACGGCCGGTACGGCCTGCGGATGCGGCGACTGTGCCACAACTGCAGACGTTTCCGCGCCCGCAGCCGACGAGTGAGGGTTTTCCTCGGTCAATGCCCCTGATGAATGCGGGGTCTCAGGCGGCACCAACTGCATGAACTGGGCACTGGCCATTTGCTGCAACATGCCCGCAGGCAAAGGGTCCGGGATGTTGTAGTCCCCTATGTAAATGTCGAGTCCGTCCATTACATTGAAGTGTGGGTCGGCAAACAGTTTTTTGACCGCCGCGTTACGCACTTGCGCGGGCACGCCTTGCTGCATGAAAGCCTGAAAATCCGATTCGGGCGTGAGGGTCTGCACATCGTCGAGCGTGGGCAAAGGCTGCGCAGGTGATGCTTCGGCGGTGGCGGACGCACCGGCGACAGGACGATCAGGACTCGGTGTGTGCGGGCTGGCGTCGCCGATGCCGGAAAGAGGCTGCACATCTGTCGGGGGAGCCTTGGAGGCTGGCTCGTCCAGCGCCACGCCTTTGGCAGCGTCTTGCTTGCGGCGCGACCAGCGGCTGAAAAAATGATCGCTCATGCGCCCTGCCCTTCGCCACGCGGTCCACGCCGCTTTTCGGTGGTGCTGACCGAGGCTGGCTGTCCGAAGCGGTCGGTGAGCCCCTGAAAACTTTGCGGGCGCTGGCGTTTCTTGACCTCGGGCACATAATGGTACTCGGCAAATGCACGCATCCAGGCCACCACGTCGGCCGGTGCGGGCACGGTCTCTACGGTTTCCTGGGCATCGAGCCAGCGACCCGCATCGTGGTAGCTCAGACTGACGGCCTGAGGCTCGGCACGGCTGGCCTGCCCGTCCACCTCGATCATGCGCCACAGCACAAACCAGCAGGGCGTGGGCGATGAAGCGTTGAGCCAATAGCCTTCAGCATCATCGGGGTACAAACGCACGGGCCAGGCGGGGTACAGCCATTGCGCTTCATCGGGCGTTTCACGCAAGCAGCGCACGGTGTCGCCAAAGCCAGCTTCATGCAGCACCACATCGTCCAGCACCCAGCGGTGGCTTTGCCAGCGGGCCATGGCACCTTGCACCGGTTCACGGCGCATCAAGACGGATACATCAATTTGAGCTTGGGCAGTCATGGGCGCATTGTCAGTCAGGTCGGCAAGACATAGTCAGCGGAGGGCAATCGCAAGGTAAAGACCGTGCCCTGACCTGGCTGGCTATGAAAAGTCAACGTGCCGCCATGAGACGCCACAATCGACTGGCTGAGCCACAAGCCCACGCCCATGCCATCGAACTTGGTGCTTTTGAACAGGCTGAACACCTCGGCCTGTTTGTCCACGGGAATGCCTGTGCCGTTGTCCTCGATTTCCAGATCCAGATAGCCCGGCGACACCACGCCCCGGATTTGAAGCACGCGCTCGCGGTGCTCGATGTCGCTGAGGGCATCGATCGCGTTGCTGACCAAATTCAGCACCACCTGTTGCAGCTGGGTGGCATCCCCCGACAAACGAAAGCCATCGTCAAAAGCGGTGAAGATGCGGACCTTCTGATGCACCATCTTGACCTGCACGATGTCCAGCACATCCATCACCAGTTGCTTGAAGTCGATCTTGGCAAACTCACCTTTGCTCATGCGAAAGAGGTTGCGCAATTTGCGGATGATGTCACCAGCTCTTTGGGTGTCACTCACAATGTGATTGGCCACCGTGTGGAGCAATTGCGGATCAGCGGCCCGGCCACCACCCAGCGCGGTGCTCATCTGGCTTTGAATGAGTTCTGCATGCAGCAGTGTGGCGGCCAGCGGCTGGTTCAGCTCGTGCGCAAAACTGGCCACCAAGGCGCCCATGCCCGCACTTTTGTTGGACAAGGTCAGTTGGCGAATGATTTCCTCACGCTCGGCCAGCAAAGTGGCCAGCGCCTGCGTATGTTGCTGAGCCAACGCGGCATGCTCCTGCTCACGGGCCAATTGCTCCAGTGTGGCCATCTTGGCGCGGTGATCCTTGTCAACAACAATCTGCATGAATCCTACGCTGAGCATGTTGATGGCAATGAACTGCCCTGCAAACACCACCCCATGGTCCCAGGAGGCTTCGTACAAATCCAAAGAGCCCACCCCCGTCAACATGGCCAGCGCCTTGATGCCCAAAGTCACCACCAACACCACCCCAGCCCACTGAACAGCGGTTGCACCGATGCTGTCATGGGTCAAACCGATGCGTCGACCCGACACAATGTATTCCACACAGTTGAAAGCATAGAACGCATAAAACAACAGGATGATGGTGCTTTCAGGTGCCCCCGAAAAATGCAGGCTGTAGCTGAGCACCAAATAGAAAATATTGAACAAGCCGGTAAACCAAAGCCAGCGCGACTCAGGCAGGCCGTCCAGTGAGCGCAAAGCCACCTGACGGCCCCAATTACCCAGAGCCATGAACAATTGGCCGAAAACCACGGCGATATCGGTGGCAATCAGGCCGCGACTGCCCAGCACCGCCAGGCTCAAGGCACTCAAAATACCAGAGGCACTCCACAAAACCGCCACACGGCTGCGAAATCGTGCCAGCCCGTACCACAGGGCCGCATGCAGCATCAGGTACAAAAATGCATCGACCAAAAAGATGATTCGCACATCAAAATTCAAAAGGGCCTCCTTGGCCAATCGGATGGTCCTGCCCGAAGCGGCGAAGCGCCTGCTGTACGGCTGTGGATGGACGCCGATTATGCGGGCTGCGCAGACAAGGGCTGGATGCGAACGGCGCAGTACTTGAACTCGGGAATCTTGCCAAAGGGGTCAAGCGCGGCATGGGTCAGCTCGTTGGCCGCGGCCTCCACATAGGCAAAGGGCACAAACACCGTGCCGACCGGCGTGCCTTCGTCACAGCGCAGCTGCAATTCAATGGCTCCCCGGCGAGACGTGATGCATATGCTTTGACCGGCCTGCACACCCAATCGGCGCAAGTCGGCCGCGCACATCGACGCGGTGGCTGCCGGCTCCAATGCATCGAGCACGGTGGCGCGGCGCGTCATGCTGCCGGTGTGCCAGTGCTCCAGCTGGCGGCCGGTGATGAGCACGAAAGGGTACTCGGCATCGGGTCGCTCGGCCGCCAGGATTACCTCGGCAGGCACCAACCTGACGCGCCCATCGGCCGTCGGAAAGTGGTCATGGAAAACGATGGGCTGGCCCGGGTCGTCGGCGCTCACACAGGGGTAGGTGACCGAGCCCGCGTTCAGGCGCGCCCAGTCGATGCCGCCAATGGCCGGGGCCATGGCCTGGCGCATTTCTTCATAAACCTCGGCCACGCCTTCGTGCTCGCCTGCGTAGTGCCAGTTCAGGCCCATGCGCTGGGCGATCTGCTGGATGATCCAGAGGTCAGGTTTCGCCTCGCCCGGCGGCAGCACGGCCTGGCGGCCCATCTGCACCGTGCGGTCGGTGTTGCTGACGGTACCGGTCTTCTCGGGCCAGGCGCTGGCGGGCAGCACCACATCGGCCAGCCAGGCGGTTTCGGTCAAGAAAATGTCTTGCACCACCAGATGTTGCAAGCTGGCCAAGGCATGGCGGGCGTGGTTCAGGTCCGGGTCGCTCATGGCCGGGTTCTCGCCCATGATGTACATGCCGCGCACCTTGTGCGGGTCGCTGTCTGACGCCAGCGCCTTGTGCATGATCTCGACCACGGTGTAGCCGGGCTGGTCATCCAGCTTGGTATCCCAAAACTTTTCAAACCAGTCATGTGCCGACTTGTCGGTCACGCGCAGGTAGTTGGGGTACATCATCGGGATCAGGCCCGCGTCGCTCGCGCCTTGCACATTGTTCTGGCCGCGCAGCGGGTGCAGTCCCGTACCGGGGCGGCCGATCTGGCCGGTGATGCTGGCCAGCGCGATCAGGCAGCGCACGTTGTCGGTGCCGTGCACATGCTGGCTCACACCCATGCCCCACAAAATCATGGCGGCTTTGGCGGTGGCGTAAGCCCGGGCCACTTCGCGAATGGTGTCTGCCGAAATGCCGCAAATGGCGCTCATGGCTTCGGGCGTGTAGTCCTGCACATGGGCCTTGAGTTCGGCCACGTTGTCGGCGCGCTCCTTCAAGAAGGCTTCATTGCACAAGCCCTCGTGCACGATGACGTGCAGCATGGCGTTGAGCAGCGCCACATCGGTGTCGGCCTTGAACTGCAACTTGCGCCAGCTGTGGCGGCCGATGTCGGTGATGCGGGGGTCGGCCAGCACGATGCGGGTGCCGCGCTGGGCGGCGTTTTTCATCCAGCTGGCGGCCACCGGGTGGTTGGCCGTGGGGTTGGAGCCGATCACGATGATGAGGTCGGAGTGCTCGACATCGCGCACTGGGTTGCTCACCGCGCCCGAGCCCACGCCTTCGAGCAGTGCCGCCACACTGGACGCGTGGCACAGGCGCGTGCAGTGGTCCACGTTGTTGCTGCCAAAGCCGGTGCGCACCAGCTTCTGGAACAAATAGGCTTCTTCGTTGCTGCCTTTGGCCGAGCCAAAACCGGCGAGAGATTTGGGGCCGTGCGCTTGCCGCAATGCGTTGAGCGGCTGCGTTGCCAGGTCGAGTGCTTCTTCCCACGTCGCCTCGCGGAAGACTTCACGCCAGTCGGTGTGGCCGTCCAGCAAAGACACGTCTTTGGCCACGCCCGCTTTGCGGATCAGTGGCTGGGTGATGCGGTCCGGGTTGTGGATGTAGTCCATGCCAAAGCGGCCCTTGACGCACAAGCGCCCTTCGTTGGCGGGGCCTTCGCGGCCTTTGACGCTGATGATTTTTTCGTCTTTGACTTGGTAGGTGACCAGACAGCCCACGCCGCAAAACGGACAGACCGAATCGACTTCGCGGTCCACTTTTTGCGGACCGATGTGGCTCTTGGGCATGAGCGCGCCAGTGGGGCAGGCCTGCACACATTCGCCGCAACCCACGCAGCTGCTCGCGCCCATCGGGTCGGCCAGGTCAAACACCACTTGGGTGTGCGCACCCCGGTGCGCCAGACCGATCACGTCGTTGACCTGCAAATCACGGCAAGCGCGTTCGCAGCGGTTGCACTGGATGCAGGCATCCAGATTCACGGCCATGGCCGGGTGAGTCAGATCCGCAGGCACGGCCTCACGCTTGAGCACGGCCAATGCGGGCCGCACCTGCACGCCGTGGTGCTCGGCCCATTGACTCAGCTCGCCATGCGGCGCTTCAGCCCGGTCGTCGAGCCACTTGTAACCCTGTTCGGGCAGGTCGGCCAGCAACATCTCCAGCACCATCTTCTGGCTTTTGACAGCGCGCTCGCTGTCGGTGTGCACCTGCATGCCAGGCGTGGCGCTGCGGCAGCAGCTCGGAGCCAAGGTGCGCTCACCAGCGACCTCGACCACGCAAGCGCGGCAGTTGCCGTCGGGGGCGAGGCCTTCCTTGTGGCACAGGTGCGGAATGGCGATGCCCAAGTCCTTGGCGATGTTGAAGATGCTTTTGCCGACGGGCGCTTCAACCGATTGGCCATTCAGGGTGAATTGAACCGTGCTCATGACTTCACCTCCGCGCCCACTTCGTGCGGAAAGTAATCCAGCACGCATCGGATCGGATTGGGCGCGGCCTGACCCAGACCGCAAATGGACGCATCGCCCATGACTTGCGCCAAGTCTTTCAAAGTGTCGGCATCCCAAATATCAGCGGTCATCAGTTGCGCCGCCTTGTCGGTGCCCACGCGGCAAGGCGTGCACTGGCCGCAGCTCTCGTGCGCAAAAAAGCGCATCACATTCAGTGCGGCCTCGCGGGCGCTGTCGTGCTGGCTGAGCACCATCACAGCCGCCGAGCCAATGAAGCAGCCGTGCGGCTGCAGCGTGTCAAAGTCCAGCGGCACATCGGCCAGGCGCGCAGGCAAGATGCCGCCGCTGGCACCACCAGGCAGGTAAGCGTAGAGCGTGTGGCCTTCGGCCATGCCGCCGCAGTATTCATCCACCAGTTCACGCAAAGTGATGCCCGCTGGCGCGAGCTTGACGCCCGGCTGCTTGACGCGACCACTCACGCTGAAACGGCGCAAGCCCCGGCGGCCATGACGTCCGTGCGCGGCAAAGCTGTCTGCGCCCTGCTCCAGCAGTTCGCGAATCCAGAACAGCGTCTCGAAGTTGTGCTCCAGCGTCGGGCGACCGAAGAGGCCCACCTCGGCGATGTAGGGCGGGCGCAGGCGCGGCTCGCCACGCTTGCCTTCGATGCTCTCGATCATGGCGGACTCTTCGCCGCAGATGTAGGCCCCCGCGCCACGGCGCAGTTCGATGCGCGGCAAAGCACATGGCGGGTTGGCTCGCAAATCGGCCAGCGCTTGCGCAAGCAGCAAACGGGCTTCGTGGTACTCGTCGCGCAAGTAGATGTAGACCGCCTCGCAGCCCACCACGCTGGCAGCGATCAACACGCCTTCCAAAAAACGGTGCGGGTCGGACTCCAGGCAGGTGCGGTCCTTGAAGGTGCCGGGCTCGCCCTCGTCGATGTTCACCGCCATCAGGCGCGGCGCGGGCTGGCTGCGCAAAATTCGCCATTTGCGGCCTGCCGGGAAACCTGCGCCACCCAGGCCACGCAAGCCTGAGGACTCCAGCACCTGGATGATCGATTCGGGGTCTTTCAATCCAGCGGCCACTTGCCGCGCCAGCTGGTAGCCCCCGTTTTTCAGATAGGCATCCATGCCGATCGCATCGGGCAGCGCGTTGGGGTGGGTCTGCTTCTGGGCCACACGCTGGGCGACTGTTTCGGCCGTGGCACAAGCCACAGCCTGCTGGCCCACCTGTGCTGCAGGCGCTTGCTCGCAGCGGCCCAGACAAGGCACGCTCACGACTTGCACATCGCCCGTCAATTCGCGTTGCAACTGGCGCAGCAGCGAATCACTGCCCGCCAGGCTGCAACTCAAGCTGTCGCAGACCCGCACGGTGATGCGCGGCGCGGCGGCATCGTCTTTCAGGATTTCAAAGTGGTGGTAGAACGAAGCGACCTCGAACACCTCCACCACCGACAGCCGCATCTCGGCCGCCAGCGCCACGATGTGGCGCTCGAACAGACCATGGAAATGGTCGTTCAGCACATGCAGGTACTCGATCAGCAGATCGCGGCGGTGACCGCCCGCAGGCGGCATGCCGATCAAAGCCTGCACTTCAACACGGGCTTCGTCCGAGACTTGTCGACCTTTGAGTTGCGAGCGCGGCTTGCGCAGTTGTTGGCGAACCTGGTCCAGGCCAATGCGGGTAGCGTTCGCCATGCCAGCTCAATAAGTCTCGAGGTGCAGGCGGCCCTCTTTCTTGAGCGCACCACCAATGGTTTCCCAATCCAAGCCCGCGTTTTGCGCGATGTCGCGCAAGGCCATGACCACGCCCTCTTCCATGCTTTTGAGGCCACACACATAAAAGCAGGTGTTGCCGTCTTTCAAGAGAGCAGCCACATCGGCGGCGCGGTCACGCAGGGCGTCTTGCACATAGCGTTTGGGTTTATCGGCTTCGCGCGAGAAGGCGAATTCGATGTCGATGAAATCTTTGGGCAGGTTGTTGAGCGGACCAAAGTACGGCAGCTCAGCGGGGGTGCGGGCACCGAAGAACAGCATCAGCTTGCCACCCTCGAACTTGCCGCTGGCGCGCAAGCGGCGACGCCATTCGGTCATGGCACGCATGGGCGCAGAGCCTGTGCCCGTGCAGATCATGACGATGTTGCTCTTGGGGTGGTTAGGCATCAGGAAACTGGCACCGAATGGGCCGATCACCTGCACTTTATCACCCACATTGAGGTCGCACATGTAGTTGGAGCCGACGCCGCGAACAGGCTTGCCGTCGTGGTCTTCGAGCACGCGCTTGATGGTCAGCGACAGGTTGTTGTGGCCAGGGCGCTCGCCGTTGCGAGGGCTGGCGATGGAGTACTGGCGCGCATGGTGGGGCTTGCCTTTGGCGTCTTCACCGGGCGGCAAGATACCGATCGACTGGCCTTCGAGCACCGGGAAAGGCAGGTTGCCAAAATCCAGCACGATGTGGTGGGTGTCGTATTCCTTGCCGACTTCGGTCACGCGCAGGTTGCCCGTGACGGTGGCGGTGATGGTTTTGTCGGCAGCCTTGGGGCCGTAGAGGTTGGTGTAGGCGTGGGCAGCCGACCAAGGGGGAATCGTCGCGCCGAACTGCGCTGAGTTGAAGCCCGAAGCCTCAGCAGTGCTGGCCGCCGATGACGAAGAGGCTGCGGCCTGGACAGCGGCTTGCGCTTCTTGTTCTGCGGCAGCAGCATCACCCCCACCTGCGGCAGCGAGTTCTTCTGCACTCAGCTCGGCAGGCAGCTCGTCCCACTTGAGTTGTTCTTCGATGCTGTAGGCCTTGGCCTTGGGCATCATGCGCCAGTTGTCAATCGAGCCTGTGGGGCATGGCGAGATGCAGTCCATGCAGAGGTTGCAGATGTCGGCCTTGACCACGTAGTTGAGCGAGTCGTGCGTGATCGCGCCCACCGGGCAGATCGCTTCGCAGGTGTTGCAGCGGATGCAGATTTCCGGGTCGATCAGGTGTTGTTTGATCAGCGTCGCTTCTGTGCTCATGTTTAGGCTCTCTTGTACTTTGGCGTTTTTTGTCTGTTGTCTGCGTGGTCCGCAACGGTATGGCTTGGGGCCGGGCGCCTCATGCTGGGGTACCAGAAATCGGCGCCCGGCCCCAAGCCATACCATCGCTCTGTGCCAGATTGAACGTAGTCAGTCTACCGGTGTCTTTGACTCGCGCACATCATGTCATTGAAAGGGCAAGGGGCGGGTGACGATTTTCGGTACCCCGGTATGAGGAACCCGCCCCTTGCGCTTTCAATGACCGCCTTTGATCAAGGCAGAACATGTGGGCAAGTCAAACAACTCAGAATCCAAGCTAACCCCATGCAGTTGACAGAGGAAGGGGCGGGTGACGATTTCTGGTACCCCAATATGAGGAACCCGCCCCTTCCTCTGTCAACTGCTGCTCCCATCAAGGAAGCAGCAGTCGATCAAAAGCTCAACGCATCAGTTGAAGCGGACGTAATCAAAGTCCACTGGCTGACGGTTGATGCCCATGACGGGTGGCGCGATCCAGTTGGCGAACTTGCCTGGCTCCACAACTCGGCCCATCAGGCTGGCCACATAAGCGCGGTCTTCGTTGGTGGGCAACCACTCGCCGACTTGGGCCATCCACTGCTCGTTGGTCACCACTTGACCATCGGGCGTGATCTTGGCACCCGACAAAGAGCCGATGTTGCGGTGGAAAGCTTTGTGCGGTGCCTTCAAGGTGAAAGGAATGCCCGCCTTGGCGATCACGCGGTTCCAACGGTCGATGCCGCCTTTGGAGTCGGTGATGTAGTCGTCGCGCAGCACTTCGTTCAAAGCGTTGAGCATCGGCACTTCTTTTTCGACCAGCTTGCCGTCTTCCACAGCCAGGATCTTGTAGCTGTTGCCCTTGAGCACGTGGTCATCTGTGCGTTTGCCTTCTTCGTAGCGGCCTTTGAGGCCCGAGCTGTAGAAGGTTGCGGCATTGGACGACTGGTCGGCACCGAACAAGTCGATGGTCACCGAGAAGTGGAAGTTGATGTAACGCTGGATGGTCGGCAAATCGATCACGCCGGCGGCACGAAGTTTGCCAACGTCGTCGGTTTTGAGTTCGTTCATCACATCGACGGTGCGCTGGATGGTGCGGCTCACGCCGGACTCGCCCACGAACATGTGGTGCGCTTCTTCGGTCAGCATGAACTTGGTGGTGCGGGCCAAGGGGTCGAATGCCGACTCGGCCAAAGCGCACAGCTGGAACTTGCCGTCGCGGTCGGTGAAATAAGTGAACATGAAGAAGGACAACCAGTCAGGTGTCTTCTCGTTGAACGCTTGCAAGATGCGGGGGTTGTCTTCGTTGCCGCTGTTGCGCTGGAGCAATGCATCGGCTTCTTCACGGCCGTCTTTGCCGAAGTATTTGTGCAGCAGGTACACCATGGCCCACAAGTGGCGGCCTTCTTCGACGTTGATCTGGAACAGGTTGCGCAGGTCGTACATGCTGGGCGCAGTCAGTCCCAAGTGGCGCTGCTGCTCGACCGATGCGGGCTCGGTGTCGCCTTGCGTCACGATGATGCGGCGCAGGTTGGCGCGGTGTTCGCCAGGCACGTCTTGCCAAGCTTTTTCACCAATGTGGTCACCGAAGTGGATCTTGCGGTCTTGCTCGCCGGGGTTCAGGAACACGCCCCAACGGTAGTCGCGCATCTTGACGTGGCCAAACTGGGCCCAGCCTTGCGGGTCCACGCTCACGGCCGTGCGCAGGTACACGTCCATGTCGGTGGAGCCTTCTGGGCCCATGTCGTCCCACCAGTTGATGAAGTTGGGCTGCCACTGCTCAAGCGCACGCTGCAAGGTGCGGTCTTCCGACAGGTTGACGTTGTTGGGGATTTTTTCGCTGTAGTTGATACCGGACATGAGAGTCTCCAGAAATTAAAGCAACGGTGGGGTCAAATTTCGGTTGCAGCGCGGACCACCGGGAACCACGCTGCACAACGTCAAAAATCAAACGCGGTTCTGGTCGAACTGGACTTTTTCGCCCTTGCCGTAGACCTTCAAGGCACCCTTTTCGCCGACGGCGTTGGGGCGCTGGAAGATCCAGTTCTGCCAGGCGGTCAGGCGACCAAAAATGCGGGTCAGCATGTTCTCTTGCTGGGCAAAGCGCAGGTTGGCTTCCAGGCCAGTCAGGGCGTCGGGCGACATGGACGAGCGCTCTTCCAAAGCCAGACGGATCTCGTCGGCCCAGTCGATGTCGTCAGGGGCTGCCGTCACCAAGCCCAGCGCCAGCGCGGCATCAGCGTCCAGGGCCTTGCCAATGGCGCTGCGTGCGGCTTCCATGGCGGGCACTTCTTCATAGAAGCGGCGCTGCAGGCGGGTCTGGTCGTTGACCATGGGGAAGAAACCGAAATTCATTTCGTTCAGCTGGATCTTGGGGGCCTTGGCTTCGTCGTCAGGCAAGGCCAGCATGTAAGCGCGGTCAGCGCAGAAAGCCAACTCGGCCAGTGTGCCGACAAAACATGTCCCCTCTTCGATCAGGGCGAACAGGCTACGCGAGGTCACGTCCATGCGGGCCAGGGTGCGGCGCAGGTGGCCGATGGTCTCGCGAACCAACCAGTGGTCCTTGTGGGCCAGCAAGGTGGCGTCAGAGGCCAAAACGGCTGCGGCGTCGCCGGCAGTCTTGAGCACCCAGGTGCCGATGTCGAGCTCGTTGGTGCGCATGTGCAAAATGGCGTCGTCCAGTTCACGCACCATCTGCAGTGGCCACCAGTTCACGCCTGCGGCTTCGATGCCCGCGATGTCGGTGGGCTGAGCAGTCGCTGGGGCTTTGACGGTGAAAGTGGCGATGCGCTTGGCGCGGTCAATTTCCACGGTGACGTTGGTGTACGTCAGGGCATCGGCCGCGATGGTGCGGTTGATTGGGGTCAGCTCAACACCCTTGGCACCGGCGGGGCGGATACTGCCAGCGGCCAGTTGGGTGGCACGCGCTTTGACCACATCCTTGAACACAGCAGGCTTGGCGATCGCATCGACCAGACGCCAGTCCACGGCTTTTTGACCGCGCACACCTTCGACGCTGGTGCAGAAGATGTCGGCCAGATCGTGGCGCACGTGGCGCTTGTCGGTCACGCGGGTCAGGCCGCCAGTGCCGGGCAGCACGCCGAGCAAGGGCACTTCGGGCAGGGACACGGCGCTGGAGCGATCGTCCACCAGCACGATGTCGTCACAAGCCAGGGCCAACTCGTAGCCACCGCCAGCGCAAGCACCGTTCAGGGCCGCGACGAATTTCAGGCCGTCGTGCTTGCTGGAGTCTTCGATGCCATTGCGGGTTTCGTTGGTGAACTTGCAGAAGTTCACTTTCCAGCCATGGGTCGAGACACCCAGCATGAAGATGTTGGCGCCGGAGCAGAACACGCGGTCCTTGAGGCTGGTCACCACCACCGAGCGCACTTCGGGGTGCTCGAAACGGATGCGCTGCAGCGCGTCGTGCAGTTCAATGTCCACACCCAGGTCGTAGCTGTTGAGCTTGAGCTTGTAGCCAGGGCGGATGCCCGCGTCTTCGTTGATGTTGATGGCCAAAGTGGCGATCTCGCCGTCAAACGACAGGTTGATGTGCTTGTACTGGGAAGGGTGGGTTTGGTAATTGACCAACAGGGCTTCTGTCATGGTGTGTCTCCGGTGCAAATCTGGCGAGGTTGAAAAATGCACTTCAGTGCAGGTGACACGAAGTTTATTGCATCCTCCAGCCAGAAACAACATGCACTTTACTGCATTTAATGGGTGTTTACCCTAGGAATTAAACCGGCATTGCCAAATGTTGCCGCACGGCCGTGCGCAAAGCCGCAAAAGCCTGGTCTTCTGTCCGCGTGCTGGTGTTGATGGCCAAGTCGGCTTTGGAATAGAAAGCCGAACGCCCTTCCAGAATGCGCTTGAGGTCTTCCATCGCCTCGCGGCTGGCGGCCATGGGGCGCATGTCACCCTGCGCGGCCACGCGGCCCATGTGGTCAGCGGCATCGGCCTGCAACCACACGGTGGTGCAATGCGAGAGCAGCAGGTTGAAGTTGGCCGAGTCCGACACCAGCCCGCCCGGCGTGGCGATCACCACTTCGGGGTAAATCTGGATCGCCTCTTCAAGCGCACGGCGTTCATAGCGGCGGTACGCATTGGCACCGTACAGGTTGTGGATCTCGCTGATCTGGCAGCCGGCAAACTGCTCAATCTCGCGACTGAGTTCGATGAATGGAAAGCCCATGTCATCGGCCAAGCGCTGGCCCAGAGCGGTTTTGCCAGCACCACGCAAACCGATCAGGGCGATCCGGTTCTTGCGCTCTTGAGCGTTGCCAGCTTCGCCAAACATTTCGCTCAATTGCACACGCGCACGGCGCAGGTCAGCCTCGTTGCGCTTGCCCAGCAATTCGCGAATGAGCAACCACTCTGGCGAGGAGGTGGTCACATCGCCGAGCAACTCGGCCAAAGTGCATTGCAAAGCCTGCGCCACCTGCAACAAGACCAACACCGAGACGTTGCCCGTGCCGTATTCGAGGTTGGCCAGGTGCCGCTCCGACACATCTGCCGCCAGCGCCACAGAGCGACGGGTCATGCCCTGACGTGAACGCAGCGTGCGCACACGCTCACCCAGCGCCTCCAAAAAAGGGCTGCGTTTGCTGTCTGGCGCGGACTCTGCCGCAGCGCTTGTCACCGTCAATTCTTCTGACGTCATGGGGAACCTTTGTCTCTTTTTACCGGGAAAACCCTTAGGTCTACACCTGTTCAAAACATGCACTTTATTGCATACTGCGGCATGCGCAGAATAATGCATCAACCCGTGTTTATACCGCCAACTGAAGCACGCGAACAGTTTTTTGTTGCATGTCCTCGACTTGCAAGCCGCCTTTAAGCCCCTCCTCCCTTTTGGACTGAACTCACCCATGATCACCTCTTTGCTCCCCAACTTCTTTGCAGGCCGCTGGCAAACCGGCACCGGCGCAGGCACGCCGATGTTTGACCCGGTGCTGGGCACCGAGCTGGCCCGAGTGTCCAGCGCAGGCATCGACCTGGCCGAAGGCTTTGCCTTTGCCCGCGAGCAAGGCGGCGCGGCCCTGCGTGCCCTGAGCTACGGCCAGCGCGCAGGCCTGCTCACCAAAATCACCGAAGTGCTGCAAGCCAACCGCGACGCCTATTACGAGATCGCCACTGCCAACAGCGGCACCGTGGCCAAGGACTCGGGCGTGGACATCGACGGTGCGATCTTCACCCTGGGCTATTACGCCAAACAGGGCACGGCCCTGGGCGATGCCACGCTGCTGCTCGACGGCGAGCGCATCCGCATGGCCAAGGACCCGGCTTTCCAGACCCAACACATCCAGGTGCCCACACGTGGCGTGGCGCTGTTCATCAACGCCTTCAACTTCCCCAGCTGGGGCTTGTGGGAAAAAGCCGCCCCGGCCCTGCTGTCGGGCGTGCCAGTCATCATCAAGCCCGCCACCGCCACCGCATGGCTGACCCAGCGCATGGTGAAAGACGTGGTCGATGCGGGCGTGCTGCCCGTGGGCGCTTTGTCGGTGATTTGCGGCTCGTCCGCAGGCCTGATGGACCAGCTGCAATCCTTTGACGTGGTGAGCTTCACCGGCTCGGCCGAGACCGGCAAGATCATCCGCAGCCACCGCGCCGTGACCGAGCTGTCGGTACGCTGCAACATCGAGGCCGACAGCCTCAACAGCGCCCTGCTCTCGCCCGCCGCCACCGCCGACAGCGAAGCCTTCAAGCTGCTGGTGGCCGAAGTGGCACGCGAGATGACCGTCAAGTCGGGCCAGAAGTGCACCGCGATCCGCCGCGTGTTTGTGCCGCGCGCCTTGTACCCAGCCGCCGCTGAGGCCATTGGCGCACGCCTGGCCAAAACCACCGTGGGCAACCCACGCAATGAGACCGTGCGCATGGGCGCACTGGTCAGCCAAGAGCAAAAGGCCAGCGTGCTGGCCGGGCTGGCCCAGCTCAAAACCGAAGCCACCGTTTTGTTTGACGGCAACAGCGCCGCGGGTCTGGTCGACGCCGACGACAACAGCGCCTGCGTGGCCCCGGTGCTGCTGGGAACGGAGTCGCCCATGAAGGCCCAAGTGCTGCACGCGGTCGAAGTGTTTGGCCCCGTGTCCACCCTGATGCCTTACGACAACATCGAGGAGGCTTACGCCATGATCCGCCGCGGCGAAGGCTCCTTGGTGTGCTCGGTCTACAGCGAAGACCCGGCCTTCACCGCGCAAGCCTCGGTCGAGTTGGCCAGCAGCCACGGCCGTGTACACGCGATTTCGCCCGACGTGGCAGCCCTGCACAGTGGCCACGGCAACGTGATGCCCATGAGCCTGCACGGCGGTCCTGGCCGCGCAGGCGGCGGCGAAGAGCTGGGGGGCCTCAGGGCGCTCAACTTCTACCACCGCCGCACAGCGGTGCAGGGCAGCTCGCTCGCGCTGGATGCTTTGGCAGCGCATGGCGGCAAGCTGGCGCTCTGAGCGCTTGCCAGAGCCCCTCACTGAAGACACACTGAACCCATCAAGAATTCGACCGGAGACAAACATGACCCGCCCCGTGACCCCACCCCCCGCAGAGTTCAACTTTGCCCAACACCTGATCGCCAGCAACGCGACCCGCGCCAGCAAGACGGCGCTGATCGACGATGTGGGCAGCCTGACCTACGGCGAGCTGACCGAGCAGATCCGCCGCTTTGCGGGCGGCCTCCAGGCCTTGGGTCTCAAACGCGAAGAGCGTGTGCTCTTGCTCATGCAAGACAGCAGCGACTGGGTGGTGGCTTTTCTGGGCTCGCTGTATGCAGGCGTGGTGCCGGTGGCGGTGAACACCCTGCTCACAGCTGAAGACTATGCCTTCATGCTGAGCAACAGCCGGGCGCAAGCCGCCTTGGTCTCTGGTGCATTGCTGCCCACACTGCAAGCGGCTCTGGAACTGGTCAAGACCGAAGTGCAGCATGTGGTCGTTTCGCGCCCGACAGCCGCACTGGCCCAAGGTCAGGTCAACATGGCCGATTTCGTGGCGCAGAGCAGCCCTGTGCTGCCCGCTCAGACACTGGCCGATGAACCGGCTTTCTGGTTGTATTCATCAGGCTCCACCGGCAAGCCCAAGGGCACCGTGCACAGCCAGGGCAACCTGTACTGGACAGCCGAGCTGTATGGCAAGGGCGTGCTGGAGCTCAAAGAAAGCGACACGGTGTTCTCCGCCGCCAAGCTGTTCTTTGCCTATGGCCTGGGCAATGCGCTCACTTTCCCCTTGAGCATGGGCGCCAGTGTGGTGCTGATGGCCGAGCGCCCCACACCGCAAGCCACCTTCAAGCGCATGGTGGATCACCAGCCCACCGTGTTCTACGGTGCCCCCACCGGCTACGGCGGCATGCTGGCCAGCCCCGACTTGCCCGCTAAAAGCCAGGTCGCGCTGCGCCTGTGCTCGTCGGCCGGTGAAGCCCTGCCCCGCGACATTGGCGAGCGCTGGACGGCCCACTTCGACTGCGAAATCATCGACGGCATCGGCTCCACCGAGATGCTGCACGTCTTCTTGTCCAACCGCCCCGGCGACGTGCGCTACGGCACGACCGGCAAGGCCGTGCCCGGCTACGAAGTGCAGCTGCGCAACGAAGACGGCAGCGTGGTCACCGGTCACAACGAGATCGGCGACCTCTACATCCAGGGCCCCAGCAGCGCGCTGATGTACTGGAACAACCGAGAGAAGTCGCGCGACACCTTCCAGGGCGTGTGGACCAAGAGCGGCGACAAGTACACCCGCGACCCCGAGGGCTACTACACCTACGCAGGCCGCAACGACGACATGCTCAAGGTCAGCGGCATCTATGTCTCGCCGTTTGAAGTCGAAGCCACGCTGGTGCAACACCCCGCCATTCTGGAAGCGGCCGTGATCGGCAAAGAAGACACCGACGGCCTGACAAAGACCAAGGCCTTCATCGTGCTCAAGCAAGGCCAGAGCCTGACGCAAGAGGAGGTCAAAGCCTTTGTGAAAGAGCGCCTGGCCCCCTACAAGTACCCGCGCTTCATCGATTTTGTGGCCGAGTTGCCCAAGACCGCCACCGGCAAGATCCAGCGCTTCCGTTTGCGCGACCTGGAAAAAGCGGCCTCATAAATCCGCGCCCCGATCGCCCCGTGTGAGGCGATCGGGCCAGTCCCGCGATCAGGGTTTGCGCAAAGGAAACAGCTGAACCACCCGGTCGATTTCCTTTTGCAAAGCAGTTTGTGACATGGGTTTGGAGACATACCCATCAGCACCTGCCGCCAGAAATCGCTCTTTGTCACCCGTCATGGCATGGGCTGTGACCATCAGCACCCTGGAGCGATGCCCAGTATCAGCCTCACGTTCACGCAAGAGGCGCAAAGCAGTCACCCCATCCATCACCGGCATCATCACGTCCATCAAGATCACGTCAAATTGTTCAGTTGCCAGCCGATCCAGAGCCTGCTGTCCATCGTTGGCAGTGGCATAGCGATAACCCATTCGCTGCAACATGATCTCGGCCAACTTGCGGTTGATTTCATGGTCTTCCACCAAGAGGATCGACACTCGCCCCTGCCCGTCCTCGCTTAGGAATGAATCCGAAACCGAAGCAACAAGCGGCGCAGCCGTCGTATCTGGCAAGCTGAGCAATTTGGCGACCGGGACCGTCGCGACGAAAGTGGCACCGCAACCCGGCTGACTGTGTGCTGTGATGTCTCCGCCCATCAATTGCAACAAACTGCGGGTAATGGCAAGCCCCAACCCTGTACCGCCATAGGAGCGGGTCACTGAACCGTCAGCCTGGGTGAATGGACTGAACAGCGCATCGGTGCGCGCCGGGTCAAAGCCAATGCCGGTGTCGATGATGCTGATCTTCAACATGGCGCTGTTGTCATCTGCGCCCGGCAAGGTCTGCGTTTTCACGGTGACAGCTCCTTGCTCAGTGAACTTGATGGCATTGCCGATCAAATTGGTCAGCACCTGACGCATACGCACGGGGTCCATCCAGACCAAGTCCGGGACATCATCTGCAGTGTCCACCTTCAAATCGAGGTCTTTCGCTTTGGCCAACTGTTCCAAAGAACGGGCCGTGTGTCGGATCAGCTGAGCCGGGCAAACCTCAAGCAACTCCAACTCGAGGGCACCTGCCTCGATTTTCGAAAAATCCAGAATCTCGTTGATGATGTGCAAGAGATGGTGGGCCGAATCCCTCGCCAACACAAGGTATTCCCTTTGACTCGAGAGATCGTTTTGCGTCTCCATGGCCAATTCCGTCATGCCCAAGATGCCATTCATGGGTGTGCGAATTTCATGACTCATGGTCGCCAAAAATTCACCACGCATGCGATTGGCCTGCTCCGCTTTATCCTTGGCCTCCACCAACAAATCCTGCGCGTTTTGGATCGCGGTGAAATCCTGCATCACCCCGATGAAGAAATGCTCGTTGTCCACCTTCATTTCACTGATCGTCAGCCGCACGGGAAATGATTCGCCCGTCTTGCGTCGGCCTTTGAGTACCCGAGGTTGATTGATCAGTTTTTTGTGTCCAGTGGCCAAATAGGATTTCAAATAGCCATCATGATGCTGCCGCATGGCAGACTCCATGAGCAACTCGATCTTTTGTCCGATCAGTTCCTCCGGCTCATAAGCAAAAATCACCGCCGTGGCGGCATTGCACTGAACGATACGACCATGTGCATCGGCCACCACAATGGATTCAGGCACTGAAGCAAAGATGCTGTTGAGCTTGCTCTCGCTCAAGCGCAAATGTCGTTCGACCTGTTTGCGTTCATTGATTTCCTCGCTGAGCTGACGAATCGCCAACTGCCGCTCTGAAGACAATTGGCGAGAATTGAGCAAAGCCACCCGGATGCGGCGCACGGACAGCCAGACCAGGAAAAAGCCGCAAAACAGCAAGGCCAGCAACACAAAGAAGGTACGGTTGAGCACCCCAGTGCTGGCAACTTGCCATTGCGACACCGGCAACACCACCTCCAGAGCACCTCGTACATCGCCCACTTGCCAATCGGTGCGGGGTGAACCGGGGTAACTGTTGTGGCAAGCCACGCACTTGGGCAGCATGCGGTCAGCCTGGGCAAAGCGCAGCACACGCGTGCCGTTCATCATCTCTTCGCGCACGAAAGGCTCATTGGGCTTGAGCTTGAGGTGAGCCAAGGCTTGCTGCTGAAAATCGTCAAGCTGGCGCTCTTGGACCCGCCAGGGAAAGGGCTGGTCGCTGTACAACCGAACCTGAGTGCCCCCATCGACCTTGGACAGGTAATGCCCCAAGTCAATCGTTAAAGTGGCAGGCAGTGGCAAGGCATTGGTGCGGGTCTTGTAATCATGGGTGACCTCCATGCCGGCGTGAACGGCACGGGGAACCAGTTCCTGGGTGTAGAAGTTGCGAAACTGGGTCACTGAAGCGGCATGGGCCTCGGCGCTTTCTGTGGCGTATTGCCGCACCATCCGTTCGCTCGATTGGTAGGTGTAGAACACCACCCACAGCCCCATACCCATCAACACCAAGCCAAGCCACTGCATCGGCCAGCGCAGCAGCAATTGACGAAACCAGACGACAAGGGATTTGAGCGATTTCACTTCGAACCTTTAAGAACGAAGCGAATGATATCAATAGATACTATTTAGCTCAAAAATACAATTCTCACAAAGACCATTACCTCAGGTGTCCTTGCTGACCTTGATGGTCGGGAACTTGCTGGAGAAGTCCTTGGCCTTGGCCGCGATTTTGATCGCCACCTGACGCGCCACGGCCTTGTAGATCTGGGCCACGTCCCCGTCCGGGTCCGACACCACCGTGGGTTTGCCGTTGTCGGCTTGCAGGCGGATCTGCATGTTCAGGGGCAAGGCCCCCAGGTAGTCGATGCCTTTGTCGGCCGCATAACGTTTGCCGCCGTCTTCGCCAAAGATGTGCTCCACATGGCCACAATTCGTGCACACGTGCACAGCCATGTTTTCCACCAAGCCCAAAATCGGCACGCCGACTTTCTCGAACATCTTGATGCCTTTTTTGGCGTCCAGCAGCGCGATGTCCTGAGGGGTGGTGACAATCACCGCGCCGGTCATGGGCACCCGCTGACTCAGCGTCAGCTGAATGTCGCCCGTGCCGGGCGGCATGTCCACGATCAAATAATCCAGGTCTTTCCAATTGGTCTGGCGCAGCAATTGCTCCAGGGCCTGGGTGGCCATGGGGCCGCGCCAGATCATGGCTTCATCCTGGTCCACCAAGAAGCCGATCGACATGACCTGCACGCCGTAGTTCTCCAGCGGCTCCATAGACTGGCCGTCTTCGCTCTCGGGGCGACCTTCAATGCCCATCATCATGGGTTGGCTGGGGCCGTAGATGTCGGCGTCCAGCAGGCCCACTTTGGCCCCCTCGGCGGCCAGCGCCAGCGCCAGATTGACGGCCGTGGTGCTCTTGCCCACGCCGCCCTTGCCCGAGGCCACGGCCACAATGTTTTTGACCTGTGGCAGCAGGGCCACGCCACGCTGGGCGGCATGCGCCACGATCTTGCTGGTCACATTGGCCGACACATTGGCCACGCCCGCCACGCCTTTGGCAGCTGCAATCAGGGCCTGGCGCAGGGCAGGAATCTGGCTCTTGGCGGGGTAACCCAGCTCCACGTCGAAGGACACGTTGTCACCCTCGACCGCCAGATTTTTCAGGACTTTGGTGGACACCAAGTCTTTGCCGGTGTTGGGGTCGATGACGGTTTGCAGAGCTTGCAGCAGTTGTTCGGAGGTCGCCATGGGGAGAGATGCTTTCTGAAGATGGCCGCAGTTTACCGACAAGACGCTGCGCCAAGCCCTAAAATCGCGGATTCCCCTACAAGTTGTCCCACCATGTCTGCCCCCAACGCGCCCCGTCAGCTTTTCGTCACCACCGCCCTGCCCTACGCCAACGGCAACTTCCACATCGGCCACATCATGGAGTACATCCAGGCCGACATCTGGGTGCGGTTCCAGCGCATGATGGGCAGCCAGGTCAACTTTGTGGGTGCCGACGACACGCACGGCGCACCGATCATGATCGCGGCCGAAAAAGCCGGCATCACCCCGCAGCAGTTCGTGGCCAACATCGCGGCGGGCCGCAAGCCCTATCTGGACGGTTTTCACATTGCCTTTGACAACTGGCACAGCACCGACGCCCCCGAAAACCACGAGCTGGCCCGCCAGATTTACCGTGACCTGCGCGACCGCGCCGATGGCTCGCTGATTGAAAGCCGCTCGATTGAACAGTTCTTCGACCCCGAAAAGAACATGTTCCTGCCCGACCGCTTCATCAAAGGCGAGTGCCCCAAGTGTCACGCCAAAGACCAGTACGGCGACAACTGCGAAGTCTGCGGCGCGGTCTACGCCCCCACCGACTTGATCAACCCCTTCTCGGCCCTGTCCGGTGCCAAGCCCGAGTTGAAGACCTCGGAGCACTTTTTCTTCAAACTGTCCGACCCACGCTGCGTCGAGTTTCTGAGCAACTGGACACAAGACGGCAAGCTGCAACCCGAAGTGGCCAACAAGGTCAAAGAGTGGTTCAGCGTGCGCACCAACCCCGACGGCACGACCAGCGACGGCCTGGGCGACTGGGACATCTCGCGCGACGCACCTTACTTTGGCATCGAGATCCCCGATGCACCGGGCAAGTATTTTTATGTCTGGCTGGACGCGCCTGTGGGCTACCTGGCCTCGCTCAAAAACCTCCTGGACAAGCGCGGCGAAGACTACGCCGCCTACATGGCCAACCCGAATTTGGAGCAGATCCACTTCATCGGCAAAGACATCGTCACCTTCCACACGCTGTTTTGGCCCGCCATGCTGCATTTCAGCGGCCGCAAGACGCCCAACAAGGTGAACGTGCACGGCTTCCTGACGGTGAACAACGGCGAAAAGATGAGCAAGAGCCGCGGCACAGGCCTGGACCCGCTCAAGTACCTGAGCCTGGGCATGAACCCCGAGTGGCTGCGCTACTACCTGGCGGCCAAGTTGTCGGGCCGCAACGAAGACATCGACTTCAACGCCGAAGACTTCATGCTGCGCGTCAACAGCGACCTGATCGGCAAGTTCGTCAACATCGCCTCGCGCTCGGCCGGCTTCATCGCCAAGCGTTTTGAGGGCAAGTTGGGCTCTGTGAGCGCCGATGGCCAGACCCTGTTGGCCGCTTTGCAAGCCGCAGCCCCAAGCATTGCAGCGCTGTATGAAGAGCGCGAATACGGCAAGGCTTTGCGCGAAATCATGCTGCTGACCGACAAGGTCAACGCCTATGTGGACCAGAACAAGCCCTGGGAGCTGTCCAAACAAGAAGGCCAGGAAGCACGATTGCACGATGTGTGCACCGCCTGCATCGAAGCCTTCCGCTTGCTGAGCCTGCAACTCAAGCCCGTGTTGCCCGCACTGGCCGCTCAGGTGGAGGCCTTCCTCAATGTGGCACCGTTCACCTTCGCCCAAGCCCAAGAACTGCTGGGCGCAGGCCACGTGATCAACGCCTACCAGCACCTGATGCAACGCGTCACCCCCGAGCAACTCGAAGCCCTGTTCGAGCCCCCCGCCGTGGTCGAAGAAAAACTCATCCCCGGTGGCGAAGAGATTGCCCCCACCATCAGCATCGACGACTTCGCCAAGGTGGATTTGCGCATTGCCGAGATCGTCAACTGCGAGCCGGTCGAAGGCTCGGTCAAGCTGCTGCGCTTGACGCTCAATGTGGGTGAAGGTCGCACACGCAACGTCTTCAGCGGCATCGCCAGCATGTACAAGCCCGAAGACCTGATCGGCAAACTCACCGTGATGGTGGCCAACTTGGCGCCGCGCAAGATGAAGTTCGGCATCAGCGAGGGCATGGTGCTGGCCGCCAGCCACGCCGATGAAAAGGCTGAGCCTGGCATCCATGTGCTGCACCCCTGGCCCGGTGCCAAGCCCGGCATGCGCATCCACTGAAAACGGATACCCACATGAACTGGCTGCAAGCAACACATTTTTTCCGCCCCCGTTTGCTCGACAGCCTGGAGGGCTACAACCGTCAGCGGCTGGCGCAGGACATCGGCGCAGGCATCACGGTGGGGGTAGTGGCACTGCCACTGGCCATGGCCTTTGCGATTGCCTCGGGCCTCAAGCCCGAAGCGGGTCTGTTCACCGCCATCATTGCGGGTTTTTTGATCTCGGCCCTGGGCGGCAGCAAGGTGCAAATCGGCGGCCCGGCGGGGGCGTTCATCGTCATCGTGTATGGCATTTTGGAGCGCTATGGCCTGGCCAACCTGATCCTGGCCACGGCCATGTCGGGCATCCTGCTCTTTTTGATGGGGCTGTTCAGGCTGGGCAGCCTGATCCGCTTCATTCCGGTGGCGGTGGTGATCGGTTTCACCAACGGCATCGCGGTGCTGATCATGCTGTCGCAGGTCAAAGACTTTCTGGGCCTCAAAGTCAAAGCCATGCCCGCCGACTTTTTCGGCATGCTCAACACCCTGCACAGTCACCTGAGCAGCACCAACCTCGCCGCCTTGCTGGTGGCGCTGGGCTCCTTGTCGCTGCTGGTGGGCTGGATGCGACTGGGCCGTCGCCTGCTCGAAACACGCCACCAATGGCTCAGCACCATCCCAGGCTCGATCATTGCCCTGGCTTTTGCCACGGCCGCCACATCGGGCCTGTCTTTGCCGGTGGACACGATTGGCAGCAAGTTCGGTGGCATCCCGGCCACCTTGCCCTCCTTTCATTGGCCTGAATTCAGCTGGGACAGCGCCCGCTTTTTGATCATGCCCACGCTCACGCTGGCTTTGTTGGGGGCCATCGAGTCCTTGCTGTGCGCCCGCATCGCCGACAGCATGGTGGACGACCGCCACAACCCCAATCAGGAGCTGATGGCGCAGGGCATCGCCAACTTTGTCACGCCGTTCTTTGGCGGCATGCCCGCCACCGGCACCATTGCCCGCACGGTGACCAACATCAAGAGCGGTGGCACCAGCCCCGTCTCGGGCATGGTGCATGCGCTGACCTTGCTGGCTGTGGTGTTGGTGGCTGCGCCCTTGGCCGGGCACATTCCGCTGCCCGCGCTGGCGGCCATCTTGATGTTCGTGGCTTGGAACATGGGCGAATGGCGCGAATTTTTGCTGCTGCGCCAGTACCGCACGCCCTACCGCATCACGCTGCTGGCCGTGTTCTTCCTCACGGTGGTGTTTGACCTGACCGTGGCGGTCGAGGTCGGCCTGGTGGCCGCCTGCCTGACCTTCATCTACCGCATCTCCAGCCTCAGCCGCAGCGAACCGGTCAGCACGGCAGAGCACCCCAGCCTGGTGGGGCATGAAACGAGCATTCAAGCCTGGCGCTTGTACGGTGCCTTGTTCTTTGGTGCGGTCAAGCTGGTCGAAGAGATCGAAGACAAGCTCAACACCCCTGTGCTGGTCATCGACCTGAAAAACGTCATCTACGTGGACTCTTCGGGGGCCGATGCCCTGATGAACCTGATCCACACCTGCCGCAAAAAAAATGTCCAGCTGATCGTCTGCGGTTTGCTGCACCAGCCCATGGACATTGCCCGTCGCAGTGGCCTGCTGGAGCACCTAGACGGCCAGCTCGAAGCCGACTTGCCCACCGGCCTGGCCCGCGCCGTCAGCCTGGCAACCGAGCCGGACCGGTAAAATGCCAGCTGTCCGGTTGCACGGGCACCCTGCCCGTCCAAACCCTTTGCTTGATTGAAGAAATCCACCATGTCCATCTTCCGCCGCCCCGACTACCAGTCCGACACCACCCAGTTCATCAACCAGCTCAAGACCCAGCGCCCTGAACTGGACGCCCAACAACAAGAAGGCCGCGCCCTGCTGTGGGACAAGCAACTGAGCCGTGACGAGCAAGCCGCCTTCAAGGCTGGCCGTGTGAAGCAAAAGCCTTACGTGTACCAAACCCAGGCCTGATCTGCAGACCTTGGGCATCGACCGCACCGATGAACACCACAGCTGAACCCAACGCGCTGCCCCAGCCTCTGGACAGCACCCCTGCGCCCATGCCGCAGGTGGTGGACCAGGTGGCCCTGGCCCGCCTGTATGGCGAGCCGCTGTTTTCAATGCCCACCGACCTGTACATCCCACCGGATGCGCTGGAGGTGTTTCTGGAGGCCTTTGAGGGCCCACTGGACTTGCTGCTGTACTTGATCCGCAAGCAGAACTTCAACATCCTCGACATCCCCATGGCTGGGGTGACGCGCCAGTACCTGAGCTACGTCGATGAAATCCGCCAGCGCAACCTGGAGTTGGCCGCCGAATACCTGCTCATGGCCGCCATGCTGATCGAGATCAAATCGCGCATGCTGCTGCCGCCCAAAAAAGTGGCCGAAGGCGAAGAAGCCGAAGACCCCCGCGCCGAGCTGGTGCGTCGCCTGCTCGAATACGAGCAGATGAAACTCGCCTCCCTGCAGCTCAACCAAATCCCGCACTATGGGCGCGACTTCATCAAGGCCGAGGTCTACATCGAGCAAAGCCTGCAACCGCGCTTTCCGGATGTGAACCTGGACGAGTTGCAAGCGGCCTGGCGCGACATCATCAAACGCGCCAAGCTGGTCCAGCACCACAAGATCAGCCGCGAAGAACTCAGCGTGCGTGAACACATGAGCATCGTGCTCAAGCACCTGCAAGGCCGCAAGTTTGTGGAGTTTGAGCACCTGTTTGACCCCACGCTCGGGGTGCCGGTGCTGGTGGTGACCTTCATCGCCCTCCTGGAGCTGGCCAAGGAAACCCTGATCGAGATCACCCAGGCCGAGGCCTTTGCCCCCATCTACGTGCGGCTGGCTTACACGCCCAACTGAGGCGGGATCAGACCGATTCGCCGCGTGGTCCCCGGCCCATCAAGACCTGCACCGCTTCACGCGCTTGCAGGCGACCATCCAGCAGTGCCACCACAGCTTCGGTGATGGGCATGTCCACACCCAGGCTTTGCGCCCGTTGCCAGACGGTGCGGGCGCTGTAAACGCCTTCGGCCACATGACCGAGCGAGTCCACGGCTTGTTGCAGTGTCATGCCTTGGGCCAGAGCCAGGCCCACTTTGCGGTTGCGGCTCAAATCGCCGGTGGCCGTCAGCACCAGATCGCCCAGGCCCGACAGGCCCATGAAGGTTTCGGCTTTGGCCCCCAGAGCCACGCCCAGGCGGGTCATTTCGGCCAGGCCACGCGTGACGAGCGCAGCGCGGGCGTTCAAGCCCAAGTCAAGGCCATCGCACAGGCCGGTGGCAATCGCCAGCACGTTTTTGACGGCACCGCCGACTTCCACGCCCACGATGTCGTCGTTGGCGTACACACGCAGGGCAGAGCCGTGAAAGGCTTGCACCAGCGCCTCGCGCACCGACGCTTGGGCACTGGCAGCCACCAAGGCGGTGGGCTGGCTGCGGGCCACTTCGAGGGCGAAACTGGGGCCACTCAGAGCGCCTGCTTGCAATTGAGGTGCGGCCTGAGCTTGCACCTCGTGGGGCATGAGACCGGTGCCGGACTCAAAGCCTTTGCACAGCCAGGCCACGGGGCCAGGCACGTTTTGCAAGGCTTGCAAGGTAGCGCGCAAGCCCGACATGGGCGTGGCCACGATGAACAGATCGGACGGCTGCGCTTGTGCCGCCAAAATTGTCAAAGGGCCGCTGAGGATGTGGAGATGGGAGGGCAAGTCCACGCCCGGCAAGTAGCGGGCGTTTTGGCCTTGCACACGCAAGGCGTCAGCTTGTGCCGCATCGCGTGCGTGCAGGCCCACATCATGGCCATTTTGGCGGCAAGCCGCCATGGCCATGGCGGTGCCCCAGGCGCCCGAGCCAATGACCGTGATGCGCATGCGCGATGAGCCTGTCAATTACTGCTGGGTGGCTGCAGCGGCTTGCGCTTGCTGCTGTTCGTACATGGCCTGGAAGTTGATTTCGGCCAGGTGCACGGATGGAAAGCCCCCACGGGTGATCAAGTCAGCCACGCTGGCACGCAGGTAGGGGTACACGATTTGAGGGCAAGCGATGCCCATGACAGCACCCATCTGGTCTTCGGGCAAATTGCGGATTTCAAAGATACCGCCTTGCTTGCACTCGGCCAAGAACACGGTTTTGTCGCCAATCTTGGTGTGCACGGTGGCGGTCACGCAGACTTCAAACACGCCGTCGGCAGCCGGGGTGGCTTCCACGCCCAGCTGGATGTCCACGCTGGGTTGCTGTTGCTCGATCAAGATGGCGGGGGAATTGGGTTGCTCCAGCGAAGCTTCTTTCAGGTACACGCGCTGAATTTGAAACACAGGGTTTGCGGCTTCGGGTGTGGTGTTGGTATCGGTCATGGGAGCTCCCTTGAAATGAAAAGACAAGCAGCCCGAACAGGGCCGCATTTGCATTGAGACAGCGGGATTATCCGCGATCAAGCCGAGCCTGCGAAAAGGCTCAGGCCTGTGAAAACCCTAAGGGGTCAAGCGCCCTGCAACAAGGGCACCAGACCGCCTTTGGCGTCCAGGGCCATCAGGTCATCGCAGCCGCCCACATGGGTGTCACCCACATAAATCTGGGGCACGGTGCGGCGGCCGGTGATTTGCATCATGTGGTCGCGCTGCGCAGGGTCCAGGTCGATGCGGATTTCTTCGATCTGCTCGACGCCTTTGGCTTTGAGCACCTGCTTGGCGCGGATGCAGTAAGGGCAGACGGCGGTGGTGTACATCTTGACGGCTTGCATGGCGCTTCCTGTTCAGGCTTTTTCGATGGGCATGTTGGCCGCTTGCCAGGCCTTGAGGCCACCGGCAAGGGACTGCACGTTTTCGTAACCCAGCTTTTTTGCGGTGGCTGCAGCGCGGGCCGAGCGGGCACCCACCTGGCAAACCATCACCACAGGGTTGGACTTGTTCTTGGCCACTTGTGACAACTTGGCTTCCAGCTCGCCCAAAGGCAGATTTTTGGCCCCGACCACGTGACCACGGGCGAATTCATCGGGCTCGCACACATCGATGACGACGGCTTTTTCGCGGTTCATCAGTTGCACCATGTCTTGCGGGCTCAGGCCTGAGCCTTTGCCCAAGGTGGGCACGACCAAAGCCACGCCAGAGGCCAGGGCCACGGCAATCAACATCCAGTTTTCAAGGAGAAAGTTCACGAATCAGACCTTTGTAGGCATCAAAAACATCGGCCCGTCAGCGGGCCGCCAAGCCTCGATTCTAAAATGTCGGCCTTGTCCTTTGTTTTTCACAGCCACTGCTGCCTCTCACCATGTACAAACTTGTCCTGATCCGCCACGGCGAATCCACCTGGAACCTCGAAAACCGCTTCACCGGCTGGACCGATGTGGACCTGACCCCCACCGGCGTGAGCCAGGCCATGTCGGCGGGCAAACTCCTCAAAGCCGAAGGCTGGGACTTTGACCTGTGCTACACCTCGGTGCTCAAGCGCGCCATCCGCACACTGTGGCTGACCCTGGACGAGATGGACCGCACCTGGCTGCCCGTGGTCAAGGACTACCGCCTGAACGAGCGCCATTACGGTGGCCTGCAGGGCCTGAACAAGGCCGACATGGCCAAGCAATACGGCGACGAGCAAGTGCTGGTCTGGCGTCGCAGCTACGACACCCCGCCACCGGCCCTGGAAGCGACCGACCCCCGCTCTGAGCGCAGCGACCGCCGCTACCCCAACCCCGATGTGGTGCCCTTGACCGAATGCCTGAAAGACACCGTGGCCCGCGTGTTGCCCGCCTGGAACGACAGCATTGCCCCCAGCATCAAGTCCGGCAAGCGCGTGTTGATCGCCGCGCATGGCAATTCGATCCGTGCCCTGATCAAGTACCTGGACGGCATCTCCGACAGCGACATCGTGGGCCTGAACATCCCCAACGGCATCCCGCTGGTGTACGAACTCGACGAAAACCTCAAGCCGATCCGCCACTACTACCTGGGTGATGCCGCTGCTGCTGCGGCCGCTGCGGCTGCCGTGAGCAACCAAGGCAAGGCCTGAGCCCCGCAGGGCTGCCCCCTCGGCTGCCCCGGGTCTTTACCTGAAATTACAGGCCTGTCCCTGCGGGGGCGGGGCCTGCGGTGTATATTGACCCGCATCTCCTACTGGGAACACTTCAGCAATATGGGACAGAAACTCAAGATCGTCGGTTGGCTCAGCGTGGGCGCTCTGGCTGGCGCACTGACCACCGTGTCACTGCAAACCGCCGCTCGCGGCAACATGGCCCCTTTGCCGCTCGAAGAGTTGCAACAACTCGCCGCCGTCTTTGGCATGGTCAAAAGCGACTATGTCGAACCCGTTGATGAGAAAAAACTCATCACCGAAGCCATCTCCGGCATGGTCGCGAGCCTGGACCCCCACTCCCAATACTTTGACAAAAAGAGCTTCAAGGAATTCTCGGAAGGCACTTCCGGCAAGTTCGTCGGCGTGGGCATCGAGATCAGCCAGGAAGACGGCCTGATCAAAATCGTCTCGCCCATCGAGGGCTCGCCTGCCGACCGGGCAGGCCTCAAGACCAATGACCTGATCACCAAGATCGATGACACCGCTGTCAAGGGTTTGTCACTCAATGAGTCGGTCAAGCGCATGCGCGGCGAGCCCAACACCAAAGTGGTGTTGACCATCTTCCGCAAAGACGAAAGCCGCACCTTCCCGGTGACCATCGTGCGCGAAGAAATCAAGACCCAATCGGTCAAGGTCAAGCTGATCGAGCCCCAATACGGCTGGGTACGCGTGTCGCAGTTCCAGGAACGCACCGTGGAAGACTTCGCCCGCAAGGTCGAAGACATGGTCAAGCAGTCGCCCGGGCTCAAAGGTCTGGTGCTCGACCTGCGCAACGACCCGGGTGGCCTGCTCGATGCTGCAGTGGCTTTGTCCGCTGCCTTCTTGCCCGAAAACGTCACCGTGGTCACCACCAATGGCCAGCTCGAAGAAAGCAAGTTCACCTACAAGGCTTCGCCGCAATTCTGGCGTCGCAATGCCAGCAATGACCCCATCCAGCGCCTGACGCAAGCCACCGGCGGCGTGCTCAAAAAAGTGCCCCTGATCGTCTTGGTCAACGAAGGCTCGGCCTCGGCCAGCGAAATCGTGGCCGGTGCCCTGCAGGACTACAAGCGCGGCACCTTGATGGGCAGCCAGACCTTTGGCAAAGGCTCGGTGCAGACCGTGCGCCAGCTCGGCCCTGACACCGCGCTCAAGATCACCACCGCCCGCTACTACACGCCCAATGGCCGCGCCATCCAGGCCAAAGGCATCGTGCCCGAAGTGATGCTGGACGAAACCGCAGAAGGCAATCTGTTCGCCGCCTTGCGCACCCGCGAAGCAGATCTGCAAAAGCACTTGTCCAACGGCAAGGAAGAAGAGAAGAAAGACCCCGAACGCGAAAAAGCGCGTGAAGAGGCCTTGAAGAAGCTCGAAGAAGACGCCAAGAAGCCCTTGGCCGAACGCCGTCTGCCCGAGTTTGGCTCGGACAAGGACTTCCAGCTGCAGCAAGCGCTGAACCAGCTCAAAGGCTTGCCCGTCAAAGCCAGCACCACATTGGCCGAACGCAAGGTCGAGAAAAAAGACGAGTGAGCGCGATGGATGACGCCCAGCTGCTGCGCTACTCGCGCCACATCCTGCTCAATGAGCTGGGCATCGACGGCCAGGAAAAACTGCTGGCTTCGCATGCGCTGATCATCGGCGCAGGCGGCTTGGGCTCTCCGGTCAGCCTCTACCTGGGCAGCGCAGGCGTGGGCCGCATCACCGTGGTGGACCACGACCAGGTGGACGCCACCAATTTGCAGCGCCAGATCGCGCACACCCTGGACCGCGTGGGTCAGTCCAAGGCCGAGTCGGTGCGCACCGCCATCGCCCAAATCAACCCCGATGTGCAAGTCACGCCCATCAACCAGCGGGCCGATGCCGCCTTGCTGAACACGCTGGTGGCGCAAGCCGATGTGGTGATCGACTGCTGCGACAACTTTGAAACCCGCCATGCCGTCAACCGCGCTTGCGTGCAGCATGGCAAACCTTTGGTCTCGGGCGCGGCCATCCGCATGGACGGACAGGTCTCGGTGTTTGACAGCACCCGTGCCGACGCGCCCTGCTATGCCTGCGTCTTCCCGCCCAACGAGGCCCCGGAAGAAACCCGCTGCGCCACCATGGGCGTGTTCGCACCGCTGGTGGGCATCATCGGCACGGTGCAAGCGGCTGAAGCGCTGAAGATGCTCTCCGGCATGGGCAGCCACATGGCGGGCCGCCTCTTGATGCTCGATGGCCGCGACCTGTCATGGACCGACATCCGCATGGGCCGCAATGCGCAATGCCCGGTCTGCGCCGCGCACCGCGCCTGACGATTCAGTTCATGGGCGCATGGCAGCTGCCATGGAATTTGCGAAACACCCCGGGCGTCATCGCCGTCTCTGAGGCCCCAAACAAACCACGCCGGTCTTGCTGGGCCCGCTTTTGCAGCTTGGCATAAGGCCCGGCCCCCACACGGTAACGATACGCCCAGGCCATGCCGGTGAGCACCATCTCTGCGCCCAGGTCCATGTCATCAATGCGCACCCGCGCGACTTGCCGCCCGTAATGGTCGTGCCCGAATTCGCGCAGCTCCACGGTTTTGCGCATCGCCAGGCGGATCATCGCGTCACGCGAAGCCTCGCCGCCAGGCTGGCAGGTCTCGGGCGCATCGATGCCGTCCACCCGCACTTTGACCGCCTCCTTTTGGCCCTCGGGCACCAGCAGCAAGGTGTCACCGTCCATGACCCAGCTGACCCAGGCACGCGTCCAGACAGCCTCTTGCGCCCAGGCCGAAGGCCCCATCCACAAGCCGCACAGCAGCCAGCACCCCGCCCAAAAGGCAGCCACTCGGCTCACAGGGGCTCCAAACCGGATCGCCGCGCACCACGGGCCACAGGCTTTGCACGTCCACGGCGGCGGTCTGCCTTGGGCAAGTCCGGCCCCAAGGTCACCTGCAAGGCCAGGGCCTGGATGCGCAAGCGCTCCAGGGCATGGTCCAGCGAAGCCGCTTCATCCGGTGACAGCACCGACAGGATGCGGCTGTTGATGGCCTGGATCTGCGGCATCAGTTGCGCATAGAGCGATTGGCCCGCTGGCGAGAGGCTCACGCGCACGCTGCGCCTGTCGTGCGGCAAGGCGGTGCGTTCAATCAAGCGTTTGCCCAACAAGGTGGTGATGGCCCGCGACGTGCGGGCCCGGTCGCGGTGCATGCGATCGGCCAGCTCAGACGGCAACAAGCCCTCGGGGTGCCCGTGCAACTGCGCCAGCATGCCCCACTCGCGCCGCGTGATGCCGTAGCCGCCCTCGCACAGGCGAACCACCATCGCGCCCGCAGCGGCGCTCAACTGCCCGAGCCGGTACAGCAACAGGTCATCGACCGAGGCCAAGCGTTGGGAGGGGGACAGCGTCATCGGAGGCATCAGGGTTTTCAGGGGGGATGGTTGATTAGATCAATCATCGGAAATCAGCCTACATTGTGAAGCAGCACCGCGCTGGCCTGGGTTGGGCCGGACATTCCAACGCTCTTCATCAGGAAGCACCGCCATGTTGAAACTTTCACGCCGCACCTGGAGCCTGGCCTTGTTGGCCCTGGCCAGTCTGGGTGCACAAGCGCAGGACAAAACGCCTCTGAAAATTCTGGTGGGTTTTCCGCCGGGTGGCTCGGCCGATGTGATCGCCCGCCTCGTGGCCGATGCGCTGCGCGATGACTTTGGCCCCATCTTGGTGGACAACAAGCCCGGTGCAGGCGGACGCATTGCGCTGAACATGGTCAAAGCCGCCAAGCCCGATGGCCAAACCGTGATCGTGCTGCCCAGCGGCCCCATGGTGCTGTTCCCCCACGTGTACAAAAAGCTCGACTACGACGCGGTGAAGGATTTCACGCCCGTCTCGCAGATCGCCCGCTTCCAGTTTGGTGTCGTGGCTGGCCCCGCATCGGGCGTGAAGAACGTGGCCGAGATGATCGCCAAAGCCAAGGCCAAGCCCGGAGAAAGCAGTTATGGCACGCCGGGCGCAGGCACCCTGCCCCACTTCATGGGCGTGCTGATGGAGCAATCGGCGGGTGTGCAACTGAACCATGTACCTTTTCAGGGTGGTGCCCCGGCCAACAACGCCTTGCTGGGCGGGCACATCGACTACAAATTTGACGTGGTGAGTGAAACCGCCGAACTGCACCACAGCGGCAAGGCCCGCATCATCGCCGTCACCGGCAGCAAGCGCGACACGCAAGTGCCCGAGGTGCCCACGCTCCAAGAGGTCGGCATCAACATGGACGCCACCGCCTGGTTTGCCATGTATGGCCCCGCAGGCCTCAAAGGCGATGCACTGGCACGCTTGGAAAAAGCGATGATGAAGATCGTGCGTGACCCGGCCATGAAGGACAAGCTGATCAAGCTTGGCTACGAACCCATCGGCTCCAACTCGGCCGAGCTGGCCGCTGCCCAAAAGGCCGACCTGAACCGCTGGGAAAAACCCATCAAGGCCACTGGCGTGCAACTCAACTGAAACGCAAAGTACAACACCATGACATTTCGCCGCACATTTCTGTGGGCCAACTTGGCCCTGATGCTGGGTACAACCGCCCTTGCACAAACCGCGCCCTGGCCCAGCAAGCCGGTCAAGTTCATCAACAGCTTCCCGCCGGGCGGACCGTCCGACATCCTGGCCCGCGCCGTGGGCGATGTGCTGCAAAAACAATTCAACCAGCCCTTTGTGGTGGAAAACAAAGCCGGTGCTTCGGGCAATGTGGGTGCCGATGCGGTGGCCAAATCGGCCGCCGATGGATACACCCTGCTGTGGGGCATCGACACCACGCACACCATCAACCCGCACATCTACAAGGCGATGCCCTTCAAGGACGCAGACCTCAAGCCACTGGTGGTGATCTCCAGCTCGGGCCTGCTCTTGGGCGTGAACCCCAGCACGGGCCTGAAGTCGGTGAAAGACTTTCTGCAAGTGGCACGCGAGCGCAGCCTGAACTTCAGCTCTGGCGGCAACGGATCACCCGGCCACCTGTGGGTCAACATGGCCAACCTTTCAGCTGCCACACGCCTGGTGCACATCCCTTACCGGGGCAATTCACCGGCGGTGATGGCCGTGGTGGCCGGTGAGGTGGACGGCGGCACCTTGGCCACACCCGGCATGCTGCCGCAAGTCAAAGGCGGCAAGGTCAACGCACTGGCCGTGACCAGCAGCAAACGTTCGCGCTTGGCCCCAGAGGTGCCGACCGTGGCCGAGGCCGGATTCAAGGACCTGGAAAGCGAAGTACTCTATGTGGTCATGGCCCCGGGCAACACGCCCGAGCCCCTGATGCAAACCATGGCCAAAGCCATCACCGACGCGATGGCCCGCCCTGAACAGCAAGCCCGCCTGAACGATCTGGACATGGCCTACGAAGGACTGACCGGATCGGCCGCCGCCGCCCGCCTGAAAAAACTCTCTGACCACTACGGCCGCATCATCCGCGCCACCGGCATGAAAGTCGATTGACCCCTATGACACAACGCCCCAACATCATTTTCATCGTGGCCGACGACCTCGGCTTTGCAGACCTGGGCTGCTACGGCGGCCGCGACGCCCAATTCGGCAAGGTCTCGCCGGTGCTCGACCAGCTGGCCGCCAAGGGCCTCAAGTTCACGCAGGGTTATTCCAACTCGCCCGTGTGCTCGCCCACCCGCTTTGCGCTGATGACGGCCCGCTACCAGTACCGCCTGCGTGGCGGAGCCGACGAGCCGATCAACAGCAAGAGCAAAGGCAGCGCGGTACTGGGCCTGCCGCCCGAGCACCCCACGCTGCCATCCCTGCTCAAGGCCAGTGGCTACCGCACGGCGCTGATCGGCAAATGGCATTTGGGCTACCCGCCCCACTTCAGCCCCCTGAAGTCGGGTTACGAAGAATTCTTTGGGCCCATGTCGGGCGGGGTGGATTACTTCACCCACTGCGCCTCCAGCGGAGCGCACGACCTGTACAGCGGCGAAGAGGAAACGCCCGAAGACGGCTACCTGACCGACATGATCTCCAAGCGTTCGGTGGACTATGTGCAGCGCATGGCCCCAGGCGCTGCGCAGGGCACGCCCTTCTTCTTGAGCCTGCACTACACCGCCCCGCACTGGCCTTGGGAAACCCGCGAAGACCATGCGCTGGCGCAAGAGGTCAAGGACAACCTGTTCCACCTGCACGGCGGCAACATCCACACCTACCACCGCATGATCCACCACATGGACGAAGGCATTGGCTGGCTGGTGGATGCGCTCCAAAAAACCGGCCAACTCGACAACACCCTGATCGTCTTCACCAGCGACAACGGCGGCGAGCGGTTCAGTGACAACTGGCCCCTGGTGGGCGGCAAGATGGACCTGACAGAAGGCGGCATCCGCGTGCCATGGATCGCGCACTGGCCCGCTGTGATTGCGCCCGGCGGCACATCGACCCAGCACTGCATGACCATGGACTGGTCGGCCACGATGGTGGAATTGGCAGGCGCCGAGGCCCATGCCGACCACCCATTTGACGGCGTGTCGATGGCCCCTGTGCTGCGCGACGCCAAACTCCAGTTCGATCGTCCGCTGTACTGGCGCATGAACCACCGCGGCCAACGCGCCCTGCGCATGGGCGACTACAAATACCTGCGGGTGGACGGCAACGATTACTTGTTCAACATACCCGCAGACGAACGCGAACGCGCCAACATCGCCAAGCGCGAGCCCGAGCGCCTGGACATCATGCGCCAAGCCTGGGAAGCGTGGGACAAAACGGTGCCCGCCATCCCCGAAGACGCGACCATCAGCCTGGGCTACTCGGTCAAGGACATGCCGCAGCGCTGAGGCGCAGCGACTAAGATGAGGCATGGATTTGAAACGCTTTTTGACCTTCCGCCATTGGCCAAGGCTCACCCCTGAGCTGGCCCGCATCGAAGTGCTGGCCGGGCTCACCGTGGCCCTGGTCATGGTGCCGCAGGCCGTGGCCTATGCGGGCCTGGCGGGCATGCCGCTGGTCACCGGGCTGTACACCTGCCTTTTGCCCGCCTTGCTGGCCGTGCTGTTTGGCAGTGCCTCACGCTTGTCAGTTGGGCCTGCCGCCTTGACCTGCGTCTTGATCGGCGCATCGCTCACCGGGCTGGCCGAGCCGGGCTCGGCCGAATGGGTCTCACTCGCGGTGTGGCTGTCTTTGCTGTCGGGTGGTATTCAGTTGCTGCTGGGGCTGGGCCACTACGGCTGGCTGATCAACCTGGTCAGCTCACCGGTGATGATGGGCTTCACACAAGCGGCATCGCTCTTGATCATGGCCTCGCAAGTGCCTGCGCTGCTGGGCGTGAAGACTTGGCAATGGGATGTGTCCAGCTGGGGGGCTTGGCTGGTGGGCTGGCCAGCCCTGTTTGGCCTGGGCAGTTTGGCCGTTTTGCTTGTGCTGCGACGCTACCTGCCCCGCTGGCCCGGCGTGATGCTGGTCATGGCGGCCGCTTCAGTGCTCGGCTATTTCAGCGACTACACACAGCATGGCAGCGTGGTGGGTCTGCTGCCCTCGGGCCTGCCCGACTTTTACTGGCCGCATTGGCCTGACTTGGACACCCTCAACCAGCTGTGGGTCCCGGCCATGGTGATCGCGCTGGTGAGCTTTCTGGAAACCGCATCGAGTGCCCGCATCGAATGCCAGCGCGACGGACGCCGCTGGGACGACAGCACCGAATTGTTTGCCCAAGGCTTGGCCAAACTGGCTTCGGCGTTTTCGGGCAGCTTCCCGACCAGCACTTCGTTTTCACGTTCGGCCTTGATGCTGTATGCCGGTGCACGTTCCGGCTGGGCCGTGCTGGCGTCCATCGGCTTTGTCTTGCTGGCCTTGCTCTTGCTCATGCCGGCGCTGCAGTTTGTGCCGCGTTCGGTCATGGCCGCTGCGGTGATTGTGGCCGTGCTCAACCTGTTTCAACCCCGGCAATTTCTCAAACTCTGGCGCATCGACCGCATCGAAACCATGACCGCCGGTGTGACCTTTGCCATCACCTTGGCCACCGCACCGCGCATCTATTGGGGCGTGATGGCTGGCGTGCTGGTGGGCCTGAGCCACTTTTTGCACACCCGGCTGCACCCCCGCATCATCGAAGTGGGCTTGCACCCTGATGGCAGCTTGCGCGACCGTCACCTGTGGAAACTGCCGCCACTGGCACCTCACCTGTATGCCTTGCGCATGGATGCCGAGCTGGACTTTGCAGCGGCCAGTGGCTTTGAACGCGCCATCACCGATCACCTGGCCAGGCACCCTGACGTGCAGCACGTCTGCCTGTTTGCGCACCCCATCAACCGGATCGATGCCACCGGCGTGGAAGTCTTCGGCCAATTGCAAAGGCAATTGCTCAGCAAAGGCATCACGCTGCACATCAGCGGCATCAAGCTGCCGGTCGAGACCGCCCTCAAGCGTGCTGGCGAGTTGCCCGCCAACCCGCAACTGAAGATGTACCGCACCGATGCCGAGGCGTTGCAAGCATTGCGGCAATTAGCACCGCTGCCCGACGACATGGGGGCTGCGGCGATTTGAAAGCGACCGGCTTCAGTCGATCGTGACACCACCGTTTTTGATGACTTGACGCCAGCGCTCGGTGTCTTCTTTCATCCACAGCGCCATTTCTTCAGGCGTGTTGCCCACGGGCTCGGCACCCACTTCGGCAAAGCGACGCACCATCTCGGGGGTGCGCAAGATGTCGCTGATCAAACCAGACAAACGGTGCGCGATGGCCGTGGGGGTTTTGGGCGGGGCCACCAAGGCGAACCAGGCCACCGCCACCACGCCGGGCACGATCTCCTGCAATGCCGGTGTCTGCGGCATGCTGGGAATGCGCTTGGCGCTGGTGACAGCCAAGACCTTGAGCTTGCCACTGCGCAAATGGGCCGATGCTTGCGCCACATTGCCAAACATGACGTTCACATGGCAAGCCAGCAAATCGGCCATGGCTGGTGCATCGCCCTTGTAAGGCACATGGACCAGCTTGGTGCCGGTTTTTTGCTTGAACAACTCTGCTGTCAGGTGCGCAGTGGAGCCGTTGCCTTGAGAGGCATAGCTGAGCTTGTCAGGGTTGGCTTTGGCGTAAGCGATCAACTCCTGCACCGAATTGGCCGGCACCGAGGGGTGCACCATCAAGGCATTGGGCACCAGAGAGAACACCGTGATCGGCACGAACTTGGCCGGGTCGTAATTGAGCTTGGGGTACAGGCTCACATTGATCGACAAAGGCGGCGGCGGCGCAGCCATCAAGGTGTAGCCGTCTGGTTCGGCGTTGAACAACATCTCGGCGGCGATATTGCCTGCCGCACCCGGCTTGTTGTCGATCACGATGCTTTGTCCCAGCTTGCTGGACAAGGCTTCTGACACCAGCCTGGGAAACAAATCGGCACTGCCGCCTGCCGGGTTGGGCACCAAAATTTTGATGGTTTTTTGTGGCCAAGCGGCCTGACTTTGCGCCCCGGCCGAGGACGCCCACCAGGGCACACTCAAGGCCAAAGTGCTGCTGAGAAATTCACGGCGGTGGATTGTCATTGGCGAACTTTCAGAAATTCAAAGGGGAATGACCAACAAGGTTTCGATGATGCGCGAGTCGTACAAGAACAAGCGCTTTTTGAAACGCGGTCCCTCTGGCGTGATCAGAACTTCGTCATGGCATTGGCCGGTGGAAAAAATCGCCATGTCCCCGTCCAGCGACATGGTGCGCACCACCAGAAAATTCGAGCGTACTTGCAGCACGCCATCGACCTCGCCCACGATCTGAACCCCTGACAAAATGTGCCGGTAATGGTGCGGCTCGTAAATGTTGGCCACCCGCATGGACTTGATGCGGTCACGCAGTTGCGCAGCGCTGCGGGCGTCAATGATGGCCATGGGCAAACCCCGGTCATGGTTGAAGCGCGACTGCACGGTGTAGCGCCCCTCTGGCTGCAAGAGTTCGGCAATCGCTTCCACACGGTCTTCGTCAATGGCACGGGCCCATTCGTAAATGAGGTTCTCAACAGCCCGGAAATGTTGTTCGTGGTGAGCGCTCATGCGAGGTCCATGTCTGATCGGTAGTTGTGCCAAAAGTTGCGGATCGCGCGTTCCGAGAGTTTGCTGGTGCCGCCGCTTTCCAGGGTCTTGCCCCCCATTTCAATGAAGCTTTCGCCCGACTGTCCATCGGCCATGGCTTTTTGCATCATCTCGCAAACAGCCGCATCCTCCACCGAGATCATGCCGGCCGATCCGGCCAAATTGGCCTGCACCAATCGGGTCTGCGTGGTGGCATCGTCGTCATCGGCAAAGCCAAAGTAGGTCCACACCAGGTCCGACTCACCGACGCCACGCGGTATGAGCTGACGGGTCGCCAGGCTGTTGGCAATTTGATGCAGCACGAAGCTGGGGTAAGTGGTGAGGATCTGCACGCTCACGCCATCGCCAAACTCGTCTCGCCACTTCAGGATGCTGGGGTCCTCCAGCTTCATGTCATCGTTGACGGATCGCAAGGCGGCGCTGGTCTTGTCAAAGTCCTCCGACTTTTTCTCGGTGCCGGCCTTGGTATAGAAATACACATGGCGGCCGTTTTGGTCGAGCGTCATGCCCGACTCTTGCGATTGGCGCGACAAACCAAAGGTGCCGTAAAAAGTGTGCAAGATGTTGGCGTGGTACGAGTCCCGTGGGTTCTCGTGGTACGTCTTCCAGTTGGCATGGATGCGCTGGGTGTCGTAGCCCAACACCTTCAGGGGCTTGTGCAATACGCGGCGGATGCCCGCAGCCACATCGCCTAGCCACTCTTCGAGGGGCTCAACCTCGTTCGAGAAGGTGGCAAAAACCAGACCGCAAATCGTGGCCACGCGCAGTTTGTGCAGCCCATGCTCAGACAATTGAAAGTCTTTGGGCAAACCACCCTCACCGCGCAACCCATGGCTGAACGCCGCATGCGTGAGGTCGCCCTTGAGGTTGTAGTTCCAGGCGTGGTAGACACAGTACAGCTTCTTGACCTGGCCAAACGCATCGCGGCACAACATATTGCCTCGGTGCGCACAGCGGTTGACCACCGCATGCAATGAGCCATCTTCCGCCCGAGTCAGCACCACGGACTGGTCCCCGATGTAGGTGGTTTTGAAGCTGCCCACCTCAGGCACCTCGGCCTCCAAGCCCAGGTAGTTCCAGGTCTTGCCCCGGAAGATCTTGACTTGCTCTTGGGCGTAAATGTCTGGGTCGGTGTAGACCCAATACGGGGCCCGGGTATAACCCTCAGCAGGCCAATGACGGACTGTCTTTTCTCGCAAAGGGGTGGGGCCGTGCACCACGGCTTCGGGGCTGGCATGGGCTGGCGTAGGCATATCGGTCAAGCTGGGCTTTCACGTTGAAGAAATGTTCAGCTCAAACATAACCCCAAGCCCTCAAGGAACTTGTCATGCAGATGACTGATCGAGCACAGGCGCCAGCGCCACCACCGCTGATGTGAGCGGCTTGTCAAGCCTGTGAGTGCAAGCCAATCATGTTGCCTTCGGTATCGATCACCAAAGCAATGTGCCCATAAGCGCCAATGGACATTTTGGGCTTGAAAATTTGCCCACCCGCCGCCTGTGCCCTGGCCGCTTCGACCGCGCAATCGGCGCACGAAAAATACACCAGCACGCTGTTGCCCGCAGGCTTGAGGCCCGGCATGTGCACCAAAGCGCCCGCAGCGCCATAGCCTTCGCTGTTCATCTCGAACACCAGCATCTGCGGATTGCTCTCCGAGGCATTCGGCAAAGGGTGCAACGGCTGCCCAAAGACCGCTTCGTAAAAAGCTTGGGCACGCGGCAATTCGTTCACATAAATCTCAAACCAGCCCACAGGGTTGCTCATGGCCTGCTCCTTGTCTCAAGCGGGAATTTCAGGCTCCACCAGCAGCGCCAGCAAAGTCAAAGACTCTTGCCAGCCCAGGCTGCACATCTCGGGCGGGATCATCTCAGGGATGCCCGACTGCTCGATGTTCACCTCGGTGCCCACCAGCACGGGTTTGAAGGTCACCGTGGTCGTCATCTGCCCGGGCAAATTCGGATCGTCAAAGGTGTCGGTGTGGCTCAACCTTTCGTTCGGCAAAAACTCCAAAAACGTGCCGCCAAAACTGTGTGAATGGCCCGTGCCCAAGTTGGTGAACGACATGCGGTAGCTGCCGCCCAAGCGGGCATCCATCTCATGGACCCGGCCTGTGAAACCGTGCGGCGGCAACCACTTGGCCATGGCATCGGGGTCGATGAATGCGCGAAAAATCCGCTCGGCGGGAGCGCGCAGGACACGTTGAAAACGGACGGTGTGGGTCATGAAAATTCCAAAATATGCAAAGTTTCAGCCAAGAGCAACAAACGCTCTAACGGTTCTTGGATGCCATCCAGTAAGCCACGATTGCATTGGCATGACCATGGCCCATGGCGTGATCGGCTTTGAGCCAGGCCACCATTTCCATGTGTTTCATGCCTTCGCAGGATTTGAGCAATCCGAACCAGTGAGCCATCGGCTGGCCGTACTTCTTCTCGATGGATGGAAAGTAGGAAGCAGGGCCTTTGGATTTTTCCGGTGCAGTGGTCATGGTGTGAATGAAAAATTTTTGTCTCTACTTTCATTATCCCCGCCAGTTCCACATCCACAACGGGCAAGCCATCGACATCAAATACTGTATTTAAATAAGGGGTATCCACTTAGCTCCACTTGTGTAGAATTACTGGATGGATGTCCATATGTTATCGCCCATTGCGGACAAAGACTACCCCCGTAACTGGAGTGAGTTTCTCAACTGGTTTCCGACTGATGAGGCCTGCTTGGCCTATCTGGAGAAGCTGCGCTGGCCGCATGGGTTTGTCTGTCCTGCTTGCGGTGCCGTTGCTGAACCCTACCGGGCCAGTCGTGCCCGATTGATGTGCAACGTCTGTAAACACCAGGCATCGGTGACGGCCGGAACGATCTTCAGCAAGACGCGAACATCCTTGCGCATTTGGCTTGCGGGGGCTTGGTATTTGACCAATCAGAAACAAGGTGTCAGCGCCTTGGGTCTGCAGCGTGTTCTGGGCTTGGGTAGCTACCAGACGGCTTGGACGATGCTGCACAGGTTCCGCCGAGCCATGGTCAGGCCTGACCGAGACAAGCTCAAGGGAACGGTCGAAGTGGATGAGACCTATCTGTCCATCAGCGACAGAGAACAACCCGTCTCCTCTGTAGGGCGCAAGAGCAATACCAATAAAGTACAAGTCATCATCGCTGTCGAAATGTTGGAGCCCAAAGGGTTTGGGCGCATCCGACTTCGCCGGATTGATCGTGACAACACAGAAAACGTGATCGGATTCGTGCAGGAAATGATCGAGCCAGGCAGCGTCGTTTGCACAGACGGCCTGGCTTCCTACAGAAAGCTCAAAGACCTGGGCTATCTGCACAACAAGATTGTGATGCTGGGCTCCGACGTGCCCGCACATGTTTCCATGGCAGGCGTTCATCGCGTGGCCGCTTTGATCAAACGCTGGATCTTGGGCACCCATCATGGCGCTGTGCAGCCTGGGCAACTGGACGCCTATCTGGACGAATTTGTGTTCCGATTCAATCGCCGAAGCTCTGGATCAAGGGGTTTGTTGTTCTACAGATTGCTCCAGCAAGCGATGGTGACAGCACCCGTCACCTACGAGGATGTGGCGATCCGAAAACAGAGAAAATCAGCTTAGTGGAGCTAAGTGGATACCCCATATTTAAATACAGTATTATCTCCCCCATGCTCCGCACCCTCTTCGTTGACTTCAACAGCTACTTCGCCTCGGTCGAACAGCACCTGAACCCGGCCCTGCGTGGGCGGCCGGTGGGGGTGGTGCCGGTCGTGACCGATTCATCGTGTTGCATTGCGGCCAGCATTGAAGCCAAGGCCTTCGGGGTGAAGACGGGCACGGGCGTGGCCGAGGCCAAGCGTTTGTGTCCGGGCATTGCCATCGTGCTGGCCGACCATGCCAAATATGTCGAGATTCACCAGCAAGCCGTGGCGGCGGTGGACCGGATCGTGCCGGTGCGGCAGGTGCTGTCCATTGACGAGATGGAGTGCGAGTTGACCGGTCGCTGGCGCGAACGTGAGCGGGCCATCGCATTGGCGCACCAGGTCAAAGCGGAAATCCAACGCAGCGTGGGCGAATGCCTGCGCAGCTCGATTGGCATCGCGCCCAACACGCTGCTGGGCAAGCTCGCGTCGGACATGCAAAAGCCCGATGGCCTGACGGTGATCGAGCAGCACGAGTTGCCCGAGCGCTTGTTTCATCTGAAGCTGTCAGACATTCAAGGCATTGGCCCGCGCATGCGCGAGCGCTTGTCGCGCTGCGGCATCGAGACGATGGAGCAGCTGTACGCCGCGCCGCGTGATTTGCTGCACACGGCCTGGGGTGGCCTGGCGGGCGCTGACATGTACGACAAGCTGCGCGGCCAGTGGTACGGGCCACGCGCCACCGTGGCGCGGTCGCTGGGGCATTCGCATGTGTTACCGCCCGACTTGCGCCACCCCGAGGGGGCCCGCCAAGTGCTGCACCGGCTGACGCAAAAGGCGGGCATGCGGCTGCGCAAGCAGGGCTTTTACGCCACGGCCATGCAGGTGTTTGTGCGCTGTGACCACCGTTGGCAGCGCGAGGCCGGCGGCGAGCGCTATGTGCAGGTGGGCGAGACGCAGGACACGGCCTTTTTGTTGCAGACACTGGACCAGCTGTGGTTCAGCGGCCTGCATTTGTTGCAGCGGCCCAAGGCGGTGGGTGTGCAGTTGTGCGGTCTGGTGCTGGCCAGTCAGCACACGCCCGATCTGTTTGAATCACTGCAAGATGAACCCAGCACGGCCACGCAAGCGCTGCAAAACCACCCGGTGCAGCGTGACCGGGCACGCCTGATGTCGGCCATGGATGCGCTCAACCGCAAGCAGGGCAAGAACACGGTGTATTTCGCCAGTGCGCACCACACGCTGGATGCCGCGCCCATGCGCATCGCGTTCAACCGGATTCCGGATCTGGAGACAGAGCGGTGATGCCCCATCTGGATTGCCACGCTTCGATCGCGATGACCCAAGCGCTGCAAGCGACTCAAGCCGTGACGATCCAGCCCTCTAAGGGATCGCAAGGCGGCAAGCCATATTGCGGGTGGCCATTCGCATGCTGCGCTTGCGCCCACGCAGCCTGCACCAGGCACAAGGTGGCATCGAGTGCATCGCCGCTCGCATCGTCGGCCAAACGGCCCAGCAGCGCATTGCTGGCCACCAGACGCAAGCCCAGGCGGGTCTGGCCACGCTCCAGAGCCCCCAACAGTTCGCGCCGGGCCAGCAAGCGCTCGGGGGTTTGTTTGGCTTTGTCGTCGCTTTTGTAGCTGCGATTGCCCAAGACCTCACGGGCCAGCAGTCCGGGGTAAGCCTCCAGCGCCACGCGGTGCTCGTCGCCTGCACACAAGCCGGGCACATGCACCTTGGCCTGGCGCAACAAGGGCACGCCCGCGTGCAGCATGTAGGCCACTGGCGGGTTGACCCATTTCATGGACGGACTGGAGCCCGCAGGCAGATCGGTCGCACGGTGCGCGAACTTGCCCCCCACCGGCCGAGCGTTGCAAAACGCCGCAAACTGCTCGCGGATTTGGGCCCGCTCCAAGGCGCAGTAATGGTCCATGCAGGCCGCCCAGTCGTTGGGCCAGCCCAGCGTCTCGATCAGCTCTCGCGGCAGGCCAAAAGGCAAATCAAAGCCGCCCACCCAATCGCCAGGCTGCGCCAGCCAATCGCCAAAAGCCGTGAGCGTTTCAAAGGTCTGCAAGGCCTGCAACTGCACGCGCCCTTGCCGGGCTTGGCCCTGCGCCAGCACGATGGGTTTGCGTTTGGAGGGGCTGCTCGAAAAATCGCACCCGATCAAGTTCATCTGGTGCACCTCAGCCTCTGCCCAAAGCCATGACCCCAGCCGCGATCAAGACTGCGCCCGCAATGCGCGGCCCCCGGTCCTTCTCGCCCAATAGGTGTCCACCCAGCAAGGCCGCAAACAGCATGGACACCTCTCGCGCCGGGGCCACATGCGACAGCGGTGCCACCTGCATGGCGTACAGCACCAACACATACGAGACGGGACTGATGATGCCCACGATCAGTGCATAGGTCTTCTGCTGCTGCCACAGTTGTGCGGCAGCCGGACGGTCACGCCAGATGACCGGCACCAAAAAAAGCAGACGCACCAAATTGCCAAAGTAGTCCACCAAGATGGGGGACATGAGCGCCACTTTGACGGCATAGCCATCGACCACGGTGTAGCTGGCGATGAACAGCCCCGTCATGCCGCCATAAAAAACGCCGGTGCGCACGCGTGCTTGCTGCTGCGGGTCGTGCGCCGCTGACCACAGGCCCGGGCCACCGGCGATCAAAAACACGCCGCCCACCACCGCCACAATGCCCGCCAGCCCCAAGGCAGAAATCTGTTCTCCCAAGAGCACGATGGCCACCATGGACGACAAAAGTGGCCCCGAGCCGCGTGCCAGCGGATAGACCACCGTCAGGTCGGCCTTGCGGTAACCGCGCAGCAAGATGATGAAGTAAGCCACATGCAAAAGCGCACTGGCCAACACCAACGCCCACTCCCGCACACCCCAGGCAGGCACTTGCTGCCAACCCAGCCACAGACCCACCGGTGCCCAAAAGACCATCATCACCAAGGCACTGAAGGCGGCAAAGCGCACATCGCCCCCGGCCTTTTTGGCGGCGATGTTCCAACTCGCATGGATCAGCCCGGCCAGAACGACCAAGGCCAGCGCACTCAGGGGCATAGCAAGAAAAAGGCCCCGTCAGGGGCCTTGCAAGTTCAGGCGCGGCCGATGATGGACGCGGTGGCCATCAGCTCTTCAAGCAAAGCCAATGAGACTTTGCCGGACACGCTGTAGGGGTCGAGTTCAGCCCGCTCAGAGTACTTGAGCAAGATGTTGGTGTTGACGCGCGAAGCATCGACCTGGCCCATGGTCCAGCCACCGAAGCGGCGCTCGGAAATTTCTTCGTAGTGCAGCAAGACCACGTCTTTGTGGCGCGCATCTTTTTGGATGTGACCATAGAGGTCGCTCACAGCGTTGCGTCCGCCTTCGATGGCTTGCAAAAAGATGCCGCCGCCGTAGCACAGGATGCCGGTGATGCCGCTGGTCGGGTTGAACTGACGCGACTGATTGAGGATGGATTCGATGGTCTCAGCGCGGGTGTCCACAGCGCGGCTGGCGTAAAGCAGGCGTACCAACATGGTCAGTTCTTTCCAGGAATCAAGGAGAGGAATTCACGGCGCAGGTTCGGGTCCTTCAAGAACGCACCGCGCATGACCGAGTTGATCATCTTGCTGTCCATGTCTTTCACGCCGCGCCAGCCCATGCAGTAGTGGCTGGCTTCCATGACGATGGCCAAGCCATCGGGTTGGGTCTTGCGCTGTATCAGGTCGGCCAGTTGCACCACGGCTTCTTCCTGAATCTGGGGGCGGCCCATGATCCACTCGGCCAGACGGGCGTATTTGGACAGGCCAATCACGTTGGTGTGTTCGTTGGGCAGCACGCCGATCCAAATCTTGCCAATCACGGGGCAAAAGTGGTGACTGCAAGCGCTGCGCACGGTGATGGGGCCAACGATCATCAGCTCGTTGAGGTGCTCGGCGTTGGGGAATTCGGTGATCTCGGGGCCGTCCACATAACGGCCTTTGAACACTTCCTTGAGGTACATCTTGGCCACACGGCGAGCGGTGTCGCCGGTGTTGTGGTCGTTCACGGTGTCGATCACCAGGCTGTCGAGGACGCCGGCCATCTTGTCGGTCACTTCGTCGAGCAGCTTGTCCAGCTCACCAGGCTCGATGAACTCGGAGATATTGTCATTGGCGTGAAAGCGTTTACGGGCAGCGTGGATGCGCTCGCGGATCTTGACGGAAACGGGTACACCTTCGTCTTCGGGCGTAGAGGCAGAAGCAGTCATGGCATCTGGGGTCTTCATTAACATGGCAAGGATCGTACCAGCGATTGATGGCCCGCCGAGCCACAGGGGGATCAGTAGCGCTTACCGGTCAAAAACAGCGCCAGCCGCATCACGCCAAAGGCGATCCGGTCTCGCACTCGCTGGCTCCAAGGCCTTTGGGTGTATTGCTCGGCCACCACCGGGGTGCTTTGCTGCTCGATCGCACGGCTCAGGCGCTGGTGCAACTGCCTGGCAAAGACCCGATCGGCCACCACCACATTGGCCTCACGGGCCAGCAGCAGGCTCAAAGGGTCCAGATTCGACGAGCCCACCGTGGCCCAGGGCCTGTCGTTGTCCGGGTCCACCACCGCCACCTTGGCGTGTAAAAAACTGGCCTTGTATTCGTAGATTTCCACCCCGGCAGCGAGCAAAACGCCATAGACCGTGCGCACCGCGTGGTACTGCATGAAGTACTCATAACGCCCTTGCAGCAACAGGCGCACCCGCACACCGCGCTGCGCTGCGTGGATCAAGGCTTTGCGCAAACGCCGCCCGGGTAAAAAGTAGGCATTGGCAATCACCACCTCGTGCCGCGCCGCGCCAATGGCCTGGCGATAAGCCCGCTCGATCTGGCTGCGGTGCAAGACGTTGTCACGCAACAACAAGCCCGCTTTGGCCACGATGTGGTCATCCCCTTGCGGCAAAGTGCCCCCCGTCCAGGGCAAGTGCAAACCGGCCGCCCGAAAAGAGCTGAAGGCCTCTGGAAAGTGCTTTTGGCGCACGTGCTGGACACCCTCGATGCGCCACCACAGCTGGGTCATGGTCTCTTGCATGTGCTGCACCAGCGCACCCCGGGCGCACACGGCAAAGTCCAACCTCGGCTCGGCCAGTGTGCCGTGCTGCGGGTCATACCAATCGTCCAGCACGTTGATGCCGCCACAAAAAGCCAGGTGCCCGTCCACCACACAGAGCTTGCGGTGCAGGCGTCGCCAACGGCTGGGAATCAGGAGGCCCAAAGTACCCAGGGGCGAATAGATCTGGCACTGGACACCGGCATTTTCAAAACGCTCGCGCCAAGCCGCAGGCAAGCTGGGCGTGCCCACGCCATCGACCACCAGCCACACGCGCACACCGCGCAAGGCTGCACGCTCCAGGGCCTCGGCCACCATCTCGGCCGAACCATGGAAATCAAAAATGTAGGTTTCCATCTGCACCTGCGAGCGGGCCTGCTCCAGCGCCACCACCAAAGCCTCGAAATAGGCCTTGCCGCCCTCGATCAATTGGATCTGGTGCCCATCACGCAAAAGCGCGCTGTGTCGCATGGCCTAGTCCCCCCAAGCGAACTCGGCCAGCAGCGGCAAATGGTCCGACATGCGCGGCCACACCCGCCCCGACGGGACCATGGCCTGCACCGGCTGCAAACCCCGCGCGTACACATGGTCCAACTGGTTGAGCGGCAAACGCGAAGGATACGTGGGCGTGGGCTGCTCGCGCCACTCGGCAAAGCCCGCGGCAGCCATGCGCCGCCCCAACCCCGAGCCCCAGTCGTTGAAGTCACCCGCCACCAGCACATGGGCGTGGGCCGCGATGTGCGCATCGATGTAGTCCAGCAAAGCCTGTGTCTGCCGCACCCGGCTGGCGGGCACCAGACCCAGGTGCACCACGATCACATGCACCACGCGGTCCACCACCAGCACCTCGGTGTGCAACAAACCCCGCTGCTCAAAGCGGTGGTCGGACATGTCGCGGTGCTGATGCGACAACACCGGCCAGCGCGACAGCATGGCGTTGCCGTGCTCGCCGTGGCGCGTGACGGCGTTGGTGCGGTACACCGCCTCGTAACCCTCGGGCGCCAGGTAGTCGGCCTGCGGCAAGCTGGGCCAATGCGCAAAGTAACGCTCCTCGCGACGGTTCATGCGCCGCACCTCTTGCAGGCAAACGATGTCGGCGTCCAACTGCTCCACCGCATGGCCGATGTTGTGGATCTCCAGCCGCCGCGCAGGCCCCAGGCCCTGCACGCCTTTGTGGATGTTCCAGGTGGCCACGCGCAGCGTGGGGTGTTCGTGGCGCTGGGGCATCACGCGCCCTCCACAAAGCGCGGCAGCATCAAGATGGCTTCGGCATTCGAGGGCGAGAAACACGTGTCCGCCGCCTGCTGCCAATGCAGCCACTGCCATGCGGTGTGTTCGCGTGGGCTGAGCGTCACCGGCGTGCCCTCGGGCACCAAGAGGCCAAACACCCGCTCGGTGTTGCGGCTCACCTCCGGTGCATAACGCCAGCGCCAGGCGGGGTAAATGTCATAGGTGTTTTCCAACTGCCAGTCCTGCAGTCGGCACTGCGGGTGCAGCGCATCGATGCCGGTTTCTTCGTACACCTCGCGCACGGCCGTCGCGGCCCAGTCTTCGTGCAGGTGGTCCTTGCTGCCCGTGACCGACTGCCAAGTGCCCGCGTCCGCACGGCGGATCAGCAAGACCTGCTGGCTGGGGGTGTAGATCACCACCAGCACGGATTCGGGGATTTTGTAGGGCATGGAGGTCACCACACCATTCTAGGCAGGCGCAGCCTTGCTAGGATGGCGTCATGTCGTCTACCTCACACTTGACCCCCCTCTTGCAAGCAAATGCCCTCTGCGGCGGCCCTGGCTCACCCGCCTTGATTGATGCACTCACACACCACTGGACAGCCGGTGTTCACGCCATCTGCGGAGACGAAGGTACTGGCAAGACCACCTTGCTGCGCTTGCTGGCCGGTGACTTGCCCGCCTTGGGTGGCCGCGTGATCGTGCCCGAAGGTGGCGTGTTCTGGGTGGACCTGCAAGGCCCTGAGCATGACCAGACCACCGTGCAAGCCTGCTGGGACAAGCTGCGGCAACGCCACCCTCTGTGGAACGAGGAACTGCTGCAAGACTTGGTCCAAGAACTGGACATGGAACAGCACCGCCACAAGCGGCTGGAGATGTTGTCCACCGGCAGCCGCCGCAAAGTGATGGTCACGGCCGCCCTGGCATCGGGCGCCACCGTGACCTTGCTGGACCAACCCTTTGCCGCACTGGACCTGCGGTCCATCCGGGCCATCCAGGAATTTTTGAACGAAGCCGCCGAACACCCCAGCCGCGCCTGGATCGTAGCGGACTATGAAGCGCCCAGCGATGTGACGCTGGCCAGTGTGTTGGATTTGTGACGATAAGCTCTGAGGACTTGAGTAAGCAAGCGCACGGACAGCGAGCAAACCTGCCGCTTCAATGGCCTCTGATTCACTCAGGAGCTTTTCATGCAGACACGTCAATGGTTCAGCTTGGTTTTGGCTGCGGCTATCAGCATTCCGGCATTGGCCAATCTTCAGTTGGTCGAAGACAAACAATGTTTGCAATGCCACGCTGTGAATACAACCCTGATTGGCCCGTCCTTCAAGCGCATCGCCTATCGGTGGAACGGCAACCCTGCGGCCGAAAAGATGCTGATCGGCACCATCCAAAAAGGGACCCGAGAAGGTGGTGGACAACATTGGAGTGAAAACATTGCCATGCCTGATGCGTGGGAGCGACCTGTAGTAAACGATGCCGAGGCGAAAAAAATCTTCGACTGGATCATGAAACAGTGATGTTGACCACCCTGGCCGTGGCAACTTCGCCATGAAAAACGCCACCCGAAGGTGGCGCTTTGCAGAGCATCGAAAGCGATCAGGCCGCTTTGACGGCGTCCGGATTGCGCAAGCGGATGTGCAGCTCGCGCAATTGCTTTTCGTCCACCACGCTCGGGGCTTGGGTCAGCAAGCACTGAGCACGTTGGGTCTTGGGGAAGGCGATCACGTCGCGGATGGACTCGGCACCGGTCATCAGCGTGACAATGCGGTCCAAACCGAAGGCCAAGCCGCCGTGTGGAGGTGCACCGTATTGCAGGGCATCCAGCAAGAAGCCGAACTTGAGCTGCGCTTCTTCAGGCGTGATCTTCAAAGCGTCAAATACTTTTTGCTGCACATCGGCACGGTGGATACGGACCGAGCCGCCACCCATTTCCCAACCGTTCAACACCATGTCGTAGCCCTTGGAGATGCACTTCTCGGGCGCGGTGACCATCCAGTCTTCGTGACCGTCTTTGGGCGCGGTGAAGGGGTGGTGCACAGCGGTGTAGCGCTGGTTCTCGTCGTCGAACTCGAACATCGGGAAATCCACCACCCACATGGGGGCCCAACGGTCTTCGAACAAGCCGTTGGCTTTGCCAAAGGCGCTGTGACCGATCTTGATGCGCAAGGCACCGATGGCGTCGTTGACGATTTTTGCTTTGTCTGCACCAAAGAAAATCAGGTCGCCGTTTTGCGCGCCTGAACGCTCCAACACCGCATTGAGTGCCGCGTCGTGGATGTTCTTGACGATGGGCGACTGCAAACCGTCACGGCCTTTGGACAGGTCGTTGACGCGGATGTAGGCCAGGCCCTTGGCACCGTAGATCTTGACGAACTCGGTGTAGGCGTCGATCTCGCCACGGCTGATGCCGCCGCCTTCAACCGAGCCATTGGGCACGCGCAGGGCCACCACGCGGCCGCCCTTCATGTTGGCTGCACCCGAGAACACCTTGAAGTCCACATCGCCCATGATGTCGGTCACTTCGGTGAACTGCAGTTTCACGCGCAGGTCGGGCTTGTCCGAACCGTACAGGTGCATCGCGTCTTGGTAGGTCATGACGGGGAACTCGCCGAGGTCCACACCGATGGTCTTTTGGAACACGCGCTTGATCATGCCCTGGAACATGTCGCGGATTTCTTCTTCGGTCAGGAACGATGTTTCGATATCGATCTGGGTGAATTCGGGCTGTCGGTCCGCACGCAAATCTTCGTCGCGGAAGCACTTGGTGATTTGGTAGTAACGGTCGTAGCCCGCCACCATCAGCAGCTGCTTGAACAGCTGGGGCGACTGGGGCAAGGCGAAGAACTGGCCGTCGTGCACGCGGCTGGGCACCAGGTAGTCGCGTGCGCCTTCGGGTGTGCTCTTGGTGAGCATGGGGGTCTCGATGTCCACGAAGCCGTTTTCGTCGAGGTACTTGCGCACTTCCATCGCCACTTTGTAGCGCAGCATCAGGTTGTTTTGCATGTAGGGGCGGCGCAAGTCCAGCACGCGGTGCGTGAGGCGCGTCGTCTCAGACAGGTTGTCTTCGTCGATTTGGAAAGGGGGCGTGACAGACGCGTTGAGCACGATCAGCTCGTGGCACAGCACTTCGATCTTGCCGCTCTTGAGGCCATCGTTGGTGGTGCCTTCGGGGCGGGCACGGACCACGCCTTTGATCTGCACACAGTACTCGTTGCGCACGTCTTCGGCCACTTTGAACATGTCGGGGCGGTCAGGATCGCACACCACTTGCACATAGCCTTCGCGGTCGCGCAGGTCGATGAAGATCACGCCGCCGTGGTCACGGCGACGGTTGACCCAGCCGCACAGGCTCACGGTTTGGCCGGTCAGGGCTTCGGTCACCAGACCGCAATAGTGGGAACGCATGTTGGACATGTTGTTTTGCTTTCTAAATTCAAGGAGGTCGTCTGCCGCTTGGCGATCACCCCATTCACGAGGATTGTTGTGTGGCCAAGGATTCAGCCGAAGGAAGGGCGTCGGGGCCACCGGGCACGACCACACCCATGGAGATGATGTATTTCAGGGCGTCATCGACACTCATGTCGAGCTCGATCACATCGGCCTTGGGCATCATGAGGAAAAAGCCCGAAGTCGGGTTAGGCGTGGTCGGCACATAAATGCTGACCATGGACTGGTCCAGGTGCTTGGCCACTTCACCACCGGGTGCGCCGGTCAAAAAGGCGATGGTCCAGGAACCCTGGCGCGGGTACTGCACCAGCAGGGCTTTGGAAAAGGCGTTGCCGCTGCCCGAAAACAAAGTGTCGGCCACTTGCTTGACGCTGGTGTAGATGGTGCGCACCACAGGGATGCGGTTCATCAGGCTGTCCCACTGGCGCAGCATCCATTGGCCAAAGATGTTGGCCACGAACACGCCGGTGGAAAAAATCACAATCGCCACCAGCATCACGCCCAAACCAGGCACGCCACGCAAGCCTTCGGCCACTTTGTGCAGGCCGGGAATCAGCGAGTCGGCCGCGTACAGCACGGCCAGAAAGATGCCATCCAGCAAGCCCACCAGCCAGGTCAGGACCCAGACGGTGATGCCCATGGGCAGCCACACCAGCAGGCCGGTGATGAAGTACTGTTTGAAGCTGCGTGTTTTCATGGATGGGCGATCAGTGGGTGCTCAGTGGCAGGCGCAGGATGCGCCACAGCCGCCCGCCGCCGCAGATGATGCGGCGTCGGTGCTTGCAGAAGGCGCTGGCTCGGACGCTGCGGGGCTGGAAGCCGCCGCTGCGCCGGTGACACCGCCACCGCCTTTGAAATCGGTCGCATACCAGCCCGAACCCTTGAGCTGGAAGCCGGGGGCGCTGAGCTGTTTGCTGAACTTGGGCGCGCCACAAGCCGGGCAATCGGTCAGGGGGGCGTCGGAGATTTTTTGCAGAACATCCTTGGCATGTCCGCAGGACTCACACTTGTAGGCGTAAATGGGCATGAAGAGGGCTCTTTTCAGGTTGAAAATTCAAAACCCTCAATTATAGGCGGGGGGCGGCTGTTCAAGCCCCCCACAACCGATTGAGGCCTGATTCAGACCCGATTCATTCCACCCCGACCAATTTGTGGTGTCCGGCATGCTGGTTGCGGATGGCTTGGCGGCCCCAAGAACCGATCAGCATGCCCGTCAGACTGGCCAGCACCCCGGCCAGCTGGGCCGGGAATTCCTCGCCAGCAGGCGTGAGCATGAACAACAACCAGGTCAGCAAACCCATGACGATGGCAAACAAGGCCCCCTGGGTGGTGGCCTTTTTCCAGTACAGGCCAAACGCCAGCGGCACAAATGCCCCCACCAGGGTGACCTGGTAGGCCCCGGACACCATCTCGTAGATCGAGGTGCCCTGCATGGCGATGGCATAGGCCAGCACCAGCACGCTGAACACCAGCACCGTGATGCGCATGGCCTTGAGCTCCTGCTGGTCGCTTTGGTGCGGGAAGAACTGACGCCAGATGTTTTCAGTAAACGTCACGCTGGGAGCCAGCAAGGTGGCCGAGGCGCAGGACTTGATGGCCGACAGCAAGGCCCCAAAAAACAGCACCTGCATGACAAACGGCATCTGCGTCATGACCAGGGTGGGCAGGACTTTTTGCGGGTCTTCGGCAATCAGCTTGGCGGCTTGCTCGGGCATGATGATCATGGCGCTGACGACCAGGAACATGGGCACAAAGGCAAACAAGATGTAGCAAATTCCGCCAATGACCGGACCGCGTGTGGCCGCAAACTCGCTGTTGGCCGACATGACGCGCTGAAACACGTCTTGCTGCGGAATCGACCCCAACATGATGGTGATGGACGCGGCAAAAAAGAAAAGAATGTCTTTGAAGTTGGGCTCGGGCCAGAACTTGAACATGTCCTGGCTGACGGCCAGCGCCAGCACCTTGTCGACCCCACCGGCCTGCTGACCCGCAAACACCGCCAAAATGGCCAGGCCCGAGACCAGGATGATCATCTGGATGAAGTCGGTGATGGCCACCGACCACATGCCACCAAACAAGGTGTAAGCCAGGATGGACACCACCCCGATGACCATGCCCACAGGCATGCTGATGACCCCTTCCGACAAGACGTTGAACACCAGGCCCAATGCGGTGACCTGCGCCGAGACCCAGCCGAGATAGCTGACCATGATGATGACCGAGCAGATCACCTCCACGCTGCGGCCATAGCGCTCACGAAAGTAGTCGCTGATGGTCAGCAAAGTCATGCGGTAGAGCTTGGCTGCAAAGAACAGGCCCACCAAAATCAAACAACTGCCCGCGCCAAATGGGTCTTCGACCACGCCGTTGAGCCCGCTGTTGACGAACTTGGCCGGGATGCCCAGCACCGTCTCCGAGCCAAACCAGGTGGCAAAAGTAGTGGTGATGATCATGGCCAGTGGCAAGTGCCGACCCGCGATGGCGAAGTCGGCCGAGCTTTTCACGCGCTTGGCAGCCATCAGGCCAATCGCGATGGTCACCAGCAGGTAGGCGATCACGAGGGTCAGCAACACGGCAATGTCTCCTGTTTGGGAAGCGAAAAATCAGTACAGCTGCAAATGGGCCCAAACCTGCATGCCCAGCAGACTGACCAGAAAACCCATGCCAATGTAGAGCAAGGTTTGCAGCAGTTTGTTGGTGCGGCGCTGCTCGGCCAAGAGCTGCTCCAGCTGGCGTGCATCGCTTTGGCGCGGCTGCTTGAGGTACTCGTGCAAGAGCCTGGGCAGCTGCGGCAGCAGCTTGGCGTAATGTGGCGCTTGGGCCTTGAGTTCTTCCCACAGCTTTTTGGGGCCGATCTGGTCGAGCATCCATTGCTCAAGAAAAGGCTTGGCCGTGCTCCACAGGTCCAGCTCAGGGTCGAGCTGGCGGCCCAGGCCTTCGATGTTGAGCAGCGTCTTTTGCAAGAGCACCAGCTGCGGCTGGATCTCGACATGGAAACGGCGCGAAGTCTGGAACAGACGCATCAGCACCATACCCAGTGAGATTTCTTTCAGTGGCCGGTCAAAGTAAGGCTCACACACAGCACGGATCGCGGCTTCGAGTTCGTCCACGCGGGTGTCGGCGGGCACCCAGCCCGACTCGATGTGCAGCTCGGCCACACGTTTGTAATCGCGGCGGAAAAAGGCCGTGAAGTTCTGCGCCAGGTATTCCTTGTCGTATTCGGTCAGCGTGCCGACGATGCCAAAGTCCAGCGAGATGTAGCGGCCAAAGGTCTCGGGCGCCAAGCTGACCTGGATGTTGCCGGGGTGCATGTCGGCATGAAAGAAGCCATCGCGAAAGACTTGCGTGAAAAACAAGGTCACCCCATCGCGGGCCAGCTTGGGGATGTCCACGCCCGCTTCGCGCAAACGGTCCACATGGCTGATGGGCACGCCGTGCATGCGCTCCATCACCAGCACTTCGGGCTGGCAATAGTCCCAGATCATCTCGGGGATCAGCACCAGATCGAGGCCTTCCATGTTGCGGCGCAGCTGCGCAGCGTTCGACGCTTCGCGCACCAAGTCCAGCTCGTCGTTCAAGTATTTATCGAACTCGGCCACCACTTCGCGGGGCTTGAGGCGTTTGCCGTCGGCGCTCAGGTTCTCGACCCAACCGGCCATCATGCGCATCAGACTCAGGTCTTTTTGAATCACAGGCAACATGCCCGGACGCAAAACCTTGACGGCCACTTCGCGCAGCTCGCCAGACTTGCTGCGCAAGGTGGCAAAGTGCACTTGCGCGATCGAGGCACTGGCCACAGGCTCGCGCTCAAAGCTTTCAAAAATCGAGTCCACCGGCCTGCGGAAGGCACGTTCAATGGTGGCGACCGCGATGTCCGAGCTGAACGGCGGCACGCGGTCTTGCAACTTGGCCAGCTCTTCGGCAATGTCCAGTGGCAGCAGGTCACGGCGAGTGGACAAGACCTGACCGAATTTCACAAAGATCGGGCCCAGGCGCTCCAGAGCTTCGCGCAGGCGCTCTGCACGGGGGGCACGCAGGTCACGGCCCACCGAGAGGATGCGGGCCAGCAGGCGAATCCAGGGTTTCTGGAAACTGGAGAGCACCAACTCGTCCAGGCCGTAGCGCAAGACGATGAAGACGATGAACGCGCCGCGACCCAGGCGACTCATGCTGCGCTGCCAGAAACGATGTCGGTGCCAGGGCGCTTGGCCACAAAGCCACGCAAGGCCTCCATGGCTTTGCGGGCCGCTTGGGCCAGGGTGTGGGCCATCGCGTCGCCCACGAGGCGGGCCAAGTCTTCTTCGGCGTCCCAACGCACATGGTCGATCAGCCAGTTGATTTCGGCGGCCAGTTGCACATCGCCCTCAATGCGGACCTTGGGCTTGTCGCCCTTGGCCAAGGCCGACGCCAGCGACAGGGGCGATTCTTCGGTCACCGTGAGACGCAGGTCAAAGCCTTCAAAGCGGCCACGCTCCAACAGGCCTGCGGGCGTGGGCGTGAGTTGCAGTTGAATGCGGTCCCAAACCAATTCGATACGCTGGCCTTTTTGACGCGCCAGGCGGGCCATGGCCTCGGGCTCGCTTTGCAGCACATGGTTGAGGAACAACACGAGGCGGTTGACCGACTCGTCCACCACCCAAGCGGGGGGCTGAAAGTTGGATGCGAATTGGGGCAGCGCCTGAGCGGCCCAAGAAAAAGGGGACTGTGTTGCCATAGTCCCCGATTATTCCCGAAAGACAAGGCCCTGCATGGGGCCCTGTACTTTATTGCAGCGCTTGCACGCCAGCGACCAGCCAGCCACCGCCGTTCTTGGACTTGGTCATGTTCCAAACTTCACGGAAGGGACTGGGGCCCGAAGAGTCGTCTTCGCGGATCACGCCGTTGAACTCCACGCTGGCCAGGTAAGCCTCAGCCTGCTCTTCGATGCCCAAGAGCTGGGCTTCGAGCATGACGACTTCGGTTTTGTTGGGCTGACCTGGGAACTGGGCTTCGCGCTCAGCCAATTGGCTGCGGATTTCGGCCACCATGTTGTCGGTCATCATGGAGCGCAAGGCAGCGATGTCCGAACGGTCCCAAGCGTCTTGCAGGGTCACAAAGTTTTGCTTGGCTGCATTCACAAAGCCGGTCACGTCAAAGCCTGCGGGGATGCCCCAGCTTTGTGAACCGGTCAGGGCCGAGCCGATCATCGAGCCACCGGTTTGCCCTGCAGCCGAGCCATCGAACTGCGCAGGCTCAGCTTCCCAAGGGCGAGCCGAGGCGTCGTTGCCAACTTTTTCGGGCTTGTATTGCTTGAACGAGGCAGGCTGATCGGCCGATGCGCCGGCACCTTGGTAAGCGAAGCCGCCTTGCGAAGCTGCGCCGCCCTTGCGGCGCATGAACATACCGATCAGGGCCATGACAGCCATGGCCACAAGCATGAACATGAGGACGTTGCCGAAGGCTTCACCCATACCCAAGGAGTGGGCCAGCCAAGCCAAGCCCAGGCCAGCGGCCAGGCCGCCCAGCATGGCGCCCCAAGGCTTCTTGGGTGCAGCGGCAGGGGCTGCAGCCGTGGCCGGTTTTCCCGCAGCGAGAGCTGCTTGCTGAGCCGGTGCAGCGGGCTGCTGTGGACGCACGGCTTCACGCTGCGTCACTTGATTCGATTGTTGACCGATGGATTTGCCGCCACCGAAACGTCGGGCGGCTTCGGCATTCAAACTGCCCAGGGCCAAAACGCCAGCGAGCAACAGGGTCAAGAACTTGTTCACAGTGTCTCCAGTGGATAACAAAACTCACACAACAGGCATCAGCACTTGATACCTGCATGCAAGGCTACCACCCCAGCCGACAAATTGTGAAAATCCACATGGCCAAATCCGCTGTTTTTCATAAGGGTTTTCAGCTCTTCCTGGCCAGGATGCATACGAATGGATTCAGCCAGGTAGCGGTAACTGTCGGCGTCACCCGCCACTAGCTTGCCCATGTGGGGCAGGATTTTGAAGCTGTACCAGTCGTAAATTTTCTCCAGCGGCTTGGCCACTTTGGAGAACTCCAGCACCAGCAATTTGCCACCGGGCTTGAGCACACGGCACATCTCTTTGAGCGCCACGTCCTTGTGGGTCATGTTGCGCAAGCCAAAGGCGACGCTCACCACGTTGAAGTGGTTGTCGGGAAAGGGCAGCTTTTCGGCGTCGCACACCAAGGTGGGCAGCGCCAGACCATGGTCAAGCAAACGGTCGCGGCCCGTGCTGAGCATGGCCTCGTTGATGTCGGTGTGCACCACGCGGCCCGTCGCCCCGACTTTTTTGGCAAACGCCATCGACAAATCGCCCGTACCGCCTGCGATGTCGAGCACCTGGTCACCCTCCTTGAGGTTGGCCACCTGCACGGTGTAGGCCTTCCACACGCGGTGCAGGCCCATCGACATGAGGTCGTTCATCACGTCGTATTTGGACGCCACGGAATCAAACACGCCGCGCACATGCTTGGCTTTTTCTGTTTCGTCGACGGTCTTGAAACCGAAATGGGTGGTGCTCATGGGAATGCTCAATGGTTGTGACCGCAGCTGCTGCCGCCCTTGACAGGCATGGGCGCATCGCGGTCGGTGCCTGCAGCTTGCAAGCGCTCTTCGTATTGTTGCCACAGGGCGGTTTGCTGGTCACCCAAAAAGTACAGGTACTCCCAGGTGAACAAGCCCGAATCGTGGCCGTCTGAAAAGGTCGGCTTGACGGCGTAATTGCCCACGGGCTCGATGCCCTCCACGGTGACATTTCGCTTGCCGGTTTGCAGCACTTCCTGACCCGGGCCGTGGCCCTGCACTTCGGCCGAAGGGCTGTAAATGCGCATCAGCTCAAACGGAATGCGGAACTGCTTGCCGTCTGAAAAACCGATCTCCAGCACCCGGCTTTGACCATGAACGGTCAGAGACTCGGGCGTGGGTGTTGATTGGGTCAAACCCGCCATGACGATCTTTCGGTTTAAACCAGCACGCGCTCAATGCCACCGGCATTGGCGGCACTGACGTACTCGGGCATCCAGTTCTCGCCCAGGATGTGCTTGGCCATTTCGACCACGATGTAGTCCGCTTCGAGCAGGCCGTTTTGCAGGTCGTCACCGTAGCGCGACAGGCCTTGCAAGCAGCTTGGGCAGCTGGTCAGGATCTTGACGTTGTCCTTGGGGCCGAGCGCACCGCTGTCGCGCAAGGCGGCTTCACCTTTGAGGATTTCCTCTTCCTTGCGGAAGCGCACTTGCGTGGAAATGTCGGGACGCGTGACGCCCAACGTGCCCGACTCGCCGCAGCAGCGGTCCGACTTGAGCACCTGATCGCCCAACAAGCCCTTGACAGTCTTCATCGGGTCTTGCAACTTCATCGGCGTGTGGCAAGGGTCGTGGTACAGGTAAGCACCCTGGGCCTCAAGCTTGATGCCTTTTTCGAGCAGGTATTCGTGGATGTCCACAATGCGGCAGCCCGGGAAGATTTTGTCGAACTCATAACCCTGCAGCTGGTCGTAGCAGGTGCCGCAGCTCACCACCACCGTTTTGATGTCGAGGTAGTTGAGCGTGTTGGCCACGCGATGGAACAGCACACGGTTGTCGGTGATGATCTTCTCGGCCTTGTCGAACTGGCCCGAGCCCTTTTGCGGGTAGCCGCAGCACAGGTAGCCCGGCGGCAACACGGTCTGCACGCCCGCGTGCCACAGCATGGCCTGCGTGGCCAAACCCACCTGGCTGAACAGGCGCTCGGAGCCGCAACCGGGGAAGTAGAACACCGCTTCGGTTTCCGAAGTCGTGGCCTTGGGGTCACGGATGATCGGCACGTAGTCGTTGTTCTCGATGTCGAGCAAGGCACGCGCCGTTTTCTTGGGCAGGTTGCCGGGCATCTTCTTGTTGATGAAGTGGATCACCTGCTCTTTGATGGGCGCTGCACCCACGGTGGCGGGCGGTGCACTGGTCTGCTTGCGGGCCACGCCCTTGAGCAAACCGGCCACAAAGCGTTGCGCCTTCATGCCCACACCCACCATGGCGGCGCGAGCCATCTTGATGGTTTCGGGGTTGGTGGCGTTGAGCATGAACATGGCTGCGGCATTGCCGGGGCGGAAGCTCTTCTGGCCCATCTTGCGCAGCAAGTTGCGCATGTTCATGGTCACGTCGCCAAAGTCGATCTTGACCGGGCAAGGCGTCAAGCATTTGTGGCAGACGGTGCAATGGTCGGCCACGTCTTCAAATTCCTGCCAGTGCTTGATCGACACACCCCGGCGGGTCTGCTCTTCGTACAGGAAGGCCTCGACCAAGAGCGAAGTGGCCAGGATTTTGTTGCGTGGGCTGTAGAGCAAATTGGCACGCGGCACATGGGTCGAGCACACCGGTTTGCACTTGCCGCAGCGCAGGCAGTCCTTGACGCTGGCCGCGATCTCGCCAATGTCCGACTGCTGCATGATCAGCGACTCGTGGCCCATCAGGCCAAAGCTGGGGGTGTAGGCGTGCGTCAGGTCGGCCGCATGCACATCGTCGCCCAGACCGGTCAGGGCTGCGCCGCGCAGCAGCTTGCCTTTGTTGAAGCGGCCTTGCGGGTCCACCTTGGCCTTGTAGGCGGTGAAGTTGGCCAACTCGGCGTCGGTCAAAAACTCCAGCTTGGTGATGCCGATGCCGTGCTCGCCCGAGATCACGCCGTCGAGGCTGCGCGCCAGCACCATGATGCGGGCCACCGCTTCGTGCGCGGTTTGCAGCATCTCGTAGTTGTCGGAGTTGACCGGGATGTTGGTGTGGACATTGCCGTCACCCGCGTGCATGTGCAGCGCGACCCACACGCGGCCCTTGAGCACACGCTTGTGGATGGCATTGACCTCGGCCAGGATGGGCTGGAAAGCCGCACCCGAGAAGATGTCCTGGAAGGCTGGACGGATTTGCGTTTTCCAGCTGGCACGCAAGGTGTGGTCTTGCAACTGAGGGAACAGGCTTTCCACATCGCTGAGCCAGCCTTGCCACTGGTCGCGCACATCGCGCACCACGGTCAGCGCCTGGGCCACGCGGTCTTCGAGCAGCTCGGCCGAAGGGATCTCGCTGGCGTCGTCCGACTTGCCCAGCGGCAGGTTGCCCCGCTCCAGAAAGCTTTCGAGTTCGGCGCAGAACTTGAGCTTGTTGCGCAGGCTCAGCTCGATGTTGATGCGCTCGATGCCGTCGGTGTACTCGGCCATGCGCGGCAACGGGATCACCACGTCTTCGTTGACCTTGAAGGCGTTGGTGTGGCGCGAGATGGCGGCGGTGCGTTTGCGGTCCAGCCAGAATTTTTTGCGCGCCTCGGGGCTGATGGCGATGAAGCCTTCGCCGCTGCGCGAGTTGGCGATGCGCACGACTTCGGACGTCGCCTTGGCCACGTCATCGGCGTTGTCGCCAGCGATGTCACCGATCAGCACCATCTTGGGAAAGCCGCCACGCTTGGACTTGGTGGTGTAACCCACGGCGCGCAGGTAGCGGTCATCCAGGTGCTCCAGGCCGGCCAGCACGGTGCCCGTGCGCTTTTGCTCGGCGAACATGAAGTCCTTGATCTCGACGATGCTGGGCACCGCGTTGCGGGCATGGCCAAAGAACTCCAGGCACACGGTGCGGGTGTGCTCGGGCATGCGGTGGACCACCCAGCGGGCGCTGGTGATCAGGCCGTCACAGCCTTCTTTTTGCACACCGGGCAGGCCCGAGAGGAACTTGTCGGTCACGTCCTTGCCCAGGCCTTCTTTGCGGAAAGTCTTGCCAGGAATCACCAGGGTTTCTGTACGGATCGGGGTCTTGCCGTCGGCCTTGAAGTAGCGCAGCTCAAACGTCGCCACTTCCGCGTCGTGGATCTTGCCCATGTTGTGGTCCATGCGGACCACGTCCAGCCATTCGGCATCGGGTGTGACCATGCGCCAGCTGGCCAGGTTGTCGAGCGCGGTGCCCCAGAGCACAGCCTTTTTGCCGCCCGCGTTCATGGCGATGTTGCCGCCAATGCAAGAGGCTTCGGCCGAGGTGGGGTCCACCGCAAAGACAAAACCGCCGCGCTCGGCCGCATCGGCCACGCGCTGGGTCACCACACCAGCTTCGGTGTAGATGGTCGGAATTTTGTGCGCGATGCCCGGCAGGTCGACCATCTCGACCTCGGTCATGGCTTCGAGCTTTTCGGTGTTGATGACCGCGCTCTTCCAGGTCAGCGGGATCGCGCCGCCGGTGTAGCCGGTGCCGCCGCCGCGTGGGACGATGGTCAGGCCAAGATCAATACAGCCTTTGACCAAACCCGCCATCTCGGTCTCAGAGTCAGGTGTCAGCACCACAAAGGGGTACTCGACGCGCCAGTCGGTCGCGTCGGTCACGTGGCTCACCCGTGAGAGGCCGTCAAATTTGATGTTGTCTTTGGCCGTGAGGCGCCCCAGGGTCTTTTGCACCTGGCTGCGCAGCTTGGCGCGGTTGGCAAAACGCTCATTAAACTGCGCCACGGCCTGGCCAGCCAAGTCCAGCAAAGCCCCCACCAGGGCATCGCGGGCCGCATCGGCTTGCGGGGTGCGGCGTTTTTGCACTTCGCCCAGGCGGTGCTGCAAGGCGTCCACCAGCAGCTTGCGTCGGCCGGGGTTGTCCAGCAGGTCGTCCTGAAGATAAGGGTTGCGCTCGACCACCCAGATGTCGCCCAGCACCTCATACAACATGCGGGCGGAGCGGCCCGTGCGGCGCTCCTGGCGCAGCTGGTTCAGCAGATCCCAAGCTTTCTCGCCCAGCAGGCGAACCACGATTTCGCGGTCCGAGAAGCTGGTGTAGTTGTAGGGGATCTCGCGCAGGCGCGGCGCATCGGCGTCGGCTTGCATCAAATGTTGGAGCGTGGTGGGTGCATTCATAGGGATAGGCGCGGTCAGCAGCGTGTCAATACGCATTCAGCCAGACAGGGAAACTGGCTTGAACCCGGCTGAGGCTGAATGTTACCGCAGTGCAACAATCACGCGCCGCCCGCATGGACACCTGTCACCCATGGGTCTGGTGTCATGGAAAGCCCGAGTTGTGGCCCATTTGTCACACAGGTTTAATCCTTTTGACATCTTCAAGGGCCAAAATGGCCGTCCATTTCTGCTTAAATTTTGAGCAGTCTTCCATTTTCAGTCCTTTCACTTTCAGGAACCACCATGAAACTCCAGCTTTCTTTCACTGCCCTGGTCTTGGGCCTGGCCAGTTTGTCTGCCCAAGCCCAGACTGAAATCCAGTGGTGGCACTCCATGGTTGCCGTGAACGGCGAATGGGTCAACGATCTGGCCAAAAACTTCAACGCCAGCCAAAAAGACTACAAAATCAACCCGGTCTTCAAGGGCACTTACGACGAGTCCATGACCGCTGCCGTGGCCGCCTTCCGGGCGGGCAATGCGCCGCACATCCTGCAGGTGTTTGAAGTCGGCACCGCCACCATGATGGCCAGCAAAGGCGTGGTCGTCCCGGTGGGCAAGGTCATGCAGGACGCGGGTTACAAATTCGACCCGTCGGTCTATGTGCCCGCTGTGGCTGGTTACTACACCGCGCCCAACGGCCAGATGTTGTCCTACCCCTTCAACAGCTCGACCACGGTGTTCTATTTCAACAAGGACGCCTTCAAGGCCGCCGGCATCGACACCAGCAAGCCGCCCGCCACCTGGCCAGAAGTCGCGCTGGCTGCCGCCAAGCTCAAGGCCAACGGCCACAAATGCCCCTTCACCACCGCCTGGCAGGGCTGGACGCAGCTGGAGAGCTTCTCCACCTGGCACAACACCGAACTGGCCACCCAGGGCAACGGCATGCGTGGCACCAACGCCCGCCTGGTGGCCAACTCGCCCCTGCATGTGCGCCACATCGAGAACCTGGGCAACATGGCCAAACAAGGCTTGTTCGTCTACAAGGGCCGCGCCAACGTGCCTGAAGCCTCCTTTGTCTCGGGCGAGTGCGCCATGATCACCACCTCGTCGGGCTTTTACGGCAACGTGGCGAAAAACGCCAAGTTTGGCTACGGCCTGTCCACCCTGCCCTATTACCCTGACGTGGCCGGTGCCCCGCAAAACACCGTCATCGGTGGTGCCAGCCTGTGGGTCATGTCCGGCAAGAAAGCCGAAGAATACAAAGGCGTGGCCGCCTTCTTCAATTACCTGTCGAGCGCCGAAGTGCAGTCGGCCAGCCACAAGCGCACCGGCTACCTGCCGATCACCATGGCGGCCTTCAAGCTCACCGAACAATCGGGCTTTTACAAACAAAACCCCGGCACCGACACGGCTGTGAACCAGATGATCCGCAAAACCACCGACAAGTCGCGTGGCATCCGTTTGGGCAACTATGTGCAGATCCGCACCATCGAGGACGAAGAACTCGAACAGGTCTGGGGCGGCAAGAAAACCGCCAAAGAAGCCTTGGACAGCATCATCAAGCGCGGCAACGACTTGTTGGAACGTTTTGAAAAAGCCAACAAAGGTTGATGACCCGTTTTGGCTGCCGAAAAACGCATCGTCTTTCGCTCGACCTGGCTGCCTTGGGTGCTGATCGCACCCCAGGTGCTCATCATCAGCGTCTTCTTTTTCTGGCCTGCGGGTCAGGCCTTGCTGCAATCGTTCCAGCAGTCTGACCCCTTTGGCACCTCGGTCGAGTGGGTCGGGCTGGAGAATTTCGTCAACCTCTGGAACGACGAAACCTATCTGGCCTCCTTTGGCACCACCGCCATCTTTTCGGGACTGGTGGCGAGTCTGGGCATCACCATCTCGCTGCTGTTGGCCTACTTTGCCGACAGGGTGGTGCGCGGCTCGACCTTTTACCGGACTTTGCTGATCTGGCCCTACGCCGTGGCCCCGGCCGTGGCGGGTGTGGTGTGGTTGTTTTTGTTCTCGCCCAGCATCGGGGTGGTGTCTTACGCGCTCAACCAATGGGGCTTTGAGTGGAACGCCCTGCTCAACAGCCGCCATGCCATGGCCTTGGTGGTCATGGCCGCGGTCTGGAAGCAGCTGTCCTACAACTTTTTGTTCTTTCTGGCGGGGCTGCAAAGCATTCCGAAGTCGCTCATCGAAGCCGCCGCCATCGACGGTGCAGGGCCTTGGAGACGCTTTTGGACAATCCAATTCCCGCTGCTGTCCCCCACCAGCTTTTTCCTGCTGGTGATCAACGTGGTCTATGCCTTCTTCGACACCTTCGGCATCGTGGACGCGGCCACCCAGGGCGGTCCCGGTAAGGACACGGCCATTTTGGTCTACAAGGTCTACTTTGACGGCTTCAAGGCGCTGGACTTGGGCGGCTCGGCCGCGCAGTCGGTGGTGCTCATGGTCATCGTGGTGGCGCTGACCGTGGTGCAGTTCCGCTTCGTCGAGAAAAAAGTGAATTACTGATGATTGAGCGCAACCGATTTCTGGACGTGCTGTCCCATGCCGTGCTCATCGTGGGGGTGATGGTGGTGGCTTTTCCGGTCTATGTGACCTTTGTCGCCTCCACCCACACCATGGAAGAAGTGGTCAAAGCACCCATGTCGCTCTGGCCGGGCAGCCACCTGGTCGAGAACTACAAAGCCGCCTTGCTGGGCGACCGCATCGGCATGGGCTCCACCGCCGCTGTGGGCCCCATGATGATGGTGAGCCTGGTCTGCGCCCTGATCATTGCCATCGGCAAGATCGCCATTTCGCTGCTGTCGGCCTTTGCCATCGTGTATTTCCGCTTTCCCTTTCGCATGGCAGTCTTCTGGGGCATCTTCATCACCCTGATGCTGCCGGTCGAAGTGCGCATTGGCCCGACCTACAAGGTCGTGTCGGATCTGGGCATGCTCAACAGCTATGCGGGCCTCACGGTGCCTTTGATCGCCTCGGCCACCGCCACCTTTTTGTTCCGCCAGTTCTTTCTGACGGTGCCCGACGAGTTGGTGGAAGCCGCCCGCATGGACGGCGCGGGGCCGATGCGCTTTTTCAAGGACGTGCTGGTGCCGCTGTCGGCCACCAGCATGGCGGCGCTGTTCGTGATCCAGTTCATCTACGGCTGGAACCAATACCTCTGGCCGCTCTTGGTCACCACCGAAGAAAACATGTACCCGGTGGTCATCGGCATCAAACGCATGATCTCGGGCGGCGACGCCCAGACCGAGTGGCACATCGTCATGGCCACCGCCATGCTGGCCATGATCCCGCCTGCGGCGGTGGTCATGCTGATGCAAAAATGGTTCGTCAAGGGCCTGGTTGATACTGAAAAATAATGGCCTCCATCACCCTCTCCCACATCCTCAAAACCTATGGCGCTGGTGCCAAGGCCAACACCGTCATCCACGACCTGAACGCCAGCATTGGCGACGGCGAGTTCGTCGTCATCGTCGGGCCTTCGGGCTGCGGCAAATCCACCCTGCTGCGCATGGTGGCGGGCTTGGAAGACATTTCGGGCGGCACCATCTCGATTGGCGAGCGCGTGGTCAACGAGCTGGAGCCTGCCGAGCGCGACATCGCCATGGTCTTTCAGAACTACGCGCTCTACCCGCACATGAGCGTGTTCGACAACATGGCCTACGGCCTCAAGATCGCCAAGCGCCCACCCGAAGAAATCAAAGCCCGCGTGGACAAGGCGGCAGGCATTCTTGAGTTGAGCCACCTGCTGCAGCGCAAGCCCCGTGAGCTCTCGGGCGGTCAGCGCCAGCGCGTGGCCATGGGCCGCGCCATCGTGCGCCAGCCGCAGGTGTTTTTGTTCGACGAGCCGCTGTCCAACCTCGACGCCAAGCTGCGCGCTCAGACCAGGCTCGAGATCCAAAAACTCCACCGCGAGTTGGGCATCACCAGCCTGTTTGTCACGCACGACCAGGTCGAAGCCATGACCCTGGCCCAGCGCATGATCGTGATGAACGGCGGCCACATGGAACAGTTCGGCACGCCCGAAGAGGTCTACAACCGCCCCGCCAGCACCTTTGTGGCCAGCTTCATCGGCTCGCCACCCATGAACTTGCTCCAGCACGCGCCGGGCACGCCTGATGATCGAATTTTGGGCATCCGCCCCGAGCATCTGGACATCACCCCTTCGGGCGGCTGGACGCTCACGGTGGACACGGTGGAACTGCTGGGTGCCGAGCGCCTGGTACACGCACGCTTGGGCCAGGAAACCCTGACCCTGCGGCTGGACGAATCGCTGCCCGCGCCGCAGCCGGGCAGCACCTTCCACGCCACGCCACGCGCTGACCGCATGCACTGGTTTGACGCAAAAACCAAAAAACGCATCGCCTGAAAATGAAAGCCTGGCCCTACCCGCGCTGGATCGCCCACAGAGGCGCAGGCAAACTCGCCCCCGAAAACACCCTGGCCGCCTTCCGCCTGGGGGCTTCGCACGGCTTTCGCATGTTCGAGTGCGACGCCAAGCTCAGCGCAGATGGCATGGTATTTTTGATGCACGACGCCACGCTGGAGCGCACGACCAACGGCCACGGTATCGGTGGCGAGCAAACGTGGCACACCTTGTCGCAATTGGACGCAGGCGGCTGGCATTCACGCGCTTTTGCAGGCGAACCCTTGCCCACACTCGAAGCCCTGGCCCGGTTTTGCCTGGCCAACCGCTACGCGCTCAACATCGAAATCAAACCCACACCGGGCACCGAAGCAGCCACAGGCCAAGCTGTGGCGCGACTGGCCGCGCAACTGTGGCAAGGCACAGAAGTGCCGCCCTTGCTGACCTCTTTCAAACCCGATGCGCTGGCAGCCGCTCAAACAGCGGTGCCCGAGTTGCCACGCGGCTTGCTGATCGACACCTTGTGGGACGGCTGGTTTGAAAAAGCGCTTGAACTCCAGTGCGTTGCCGTAGTTGCCAACTACGCGCTGTGGGACGCCAACACCGTGGCCCGCGTGCACGGCGCAGGCATGCGCTGCCTGAGCTACACCGTCAACGACGATTGGGCCGCCGATCACCTGCTGGCCCTGGGCACCGACGGCATCATCACCGACCGGGTCGATCTGTTCAGCCCAGTCTGAGCCAGCAGCTCAGTCGAGCTTGGCCCCGGACTTCTGAACCACATCTGCCCAACGCGGCAGCTCGGTGGTCAAGAACTTGGCGAAGTCATCCGCCCCCAGGAATGCCGGATCGGCCCCTTGCGCCACCATGCGGCTTTTGATGTCGGGCTGCGCCAGCACGGCCTTGAAGGCGTCGCTCAGTTTGTTCACCGCCTCTTTGGGCGTGCCCGCCGGGGCCAAAAAGCCGTAGAAACCCACCACCTCGAAGTTTTTCAAGCCCGACTCGATGGCAGTGGGCACATCGGGCAGGGCCGGGCTGCGCTCACGGCTGGTCACGGCCAAGGCGCGGACCTTGCCTTGCTTGTGGTACTGCGCCGCTTGCGGAATGCTCTCGGCCATGAACTGCACCTGGCCTGCGATCAGGTCGGTGAAGGCCGGTGCGCTGCCCCGGTAAGGGATGTGAACCATGAACAGGCCCGTGGCGGCTTTGAACATTTCAGGCACCAGGTGGCTGCTGCCACCGTTGCCCGCTGAGCCGTAGTTGATTTGGCCAGGGCGGGCTTTGGCATAGGCCACAAACTCGGGCAAGGTCTGAGCCGGCACCTTGGGGTTGACCAACAGCGCGAGCGGTTGCATGGCCGTGCGGGCCACGGGCACAAAGTCCTTGAGCGTGTTGTAGGGCAGCTTGCTGTAGAGCGCCGGGTTGATGACCATCACCCCGGTGTTGGCCAGCAGGATCGTGTGGCCATCGGCCGGTGCACGCATGACCTCTTGCGCGCCCACAGTGCCGCCCGCGCCGGATTTGTAATCGATGATGATGGGCTGACCCAACTGGGCCTGCAAGCGGTCCGAGAGCAAACGGGCATGCTGATCCAGCGGGCCACCGGCCGGAAAGCCCATCACGATGCGGATCGGTTTGGTCGGAAAGGCCCAGGCACTGCCCACGCTTGCGGCCAAGATGCAACCCCACACCACGCGGTGGACCGCCCCCTTGGCGCGGAAAAGCCTGTTCAGATTCATCTTGTGTCTCCAGCTGCGCTGCGCCCAGCGTCTTTATTTGCGGCTCCAGCCCCGGTGCATGGCCCACTCGGCCGTGGCCGCCACCAAGACCAGCACCAGATACGTGCTCATTTTTCCGTCATGGCCTTGCAGGACCAAGCCTGCCGCCAAAACCAGGACACCCGCCACGGCGTGAACCGCCATGCGACGTCGCATCGGCACACCGCCAGAGCCCATGACCCAGCGCCCGGCCCAAGGCATGAGCGCTGCCATGGCCAATGCAGGCAGCACAAAATTGAACAGGTGCAGAATCAGGAGCCAGACGGTCATGGGCGCTTGTGCGGATCAGGGGAGGTCGTCCACCAGCAGGACGTGTTGCGCCCAGATTGTGCCCTGAAAGGCCTCTGGGCTCAGCATGGGTCTTGGGGCGCGGGGGGCTTTCTATAATCGAAGGATGGCTGTCTGGACCCTGGGTTTGAACCACACGACTGCGCCGCTCGATTTGCGCGGCCGGTTTGCGTTCGCCGTGGACCAGTTGGCACCCACTTTGCAGGGTTTGCGCAGCGATCTGGCACAGCGCAATGCCCAGACGCCCGAAGCGGCGATTTTGTCCACCTGCAACCGCACCGAAATTTATTGCGCCGCCGACCAAACGGCCGCCTCTGACACCTTGCAGTGGCTGGCCCAAACCGGGGGCGTGACGGCGCAAGAGCTGCAGTCGCACACCTATTTGCTCGAAGGCAACGAAGCCGCGCGGCACGCCTTCAGGGTGGCCAGCGGGCTCGACTCGATGGTGCTGGGCGAAGCCCAGATCCTCGGCCAGCTCAAGGACGCGGTGCGTGCCGCCGAAGAGGCCGGGGCCTTGGGCACCACGCTCAACCAATTGTTTCAGCGCACTTTTGCCGTGGCCAAGGAAGTGCGCACAGCCACCGAAATCGGGGCCCACTCCATCAGCATGGCCGCCGCCTCCGTGCGTCTGGCCAGCCAGCTGTTTGAAGACCTCAAAGACATCAAGGTGCTGTTTGTCGGCGCGGGCGAGATGATCGAGCTGGTGGTGACCCACTTTGCCGCCCGTCAGCCTCAAGCCATGGCCATTGCCAACCGCAGCATGGAGCGCGGCGAAAAGCTGGCCGGACGCTTCGGTGCCCAGGTCATGCGCTTGGCCGAGCTGCCCGACCGCCTGCACGAGTTTGACGCCGTGATCAGCTGCACCGCCAGCACCTTGCCCTTGATCGGCTTGGGCGCGGTCGAGCGGGCACTCAAAAAACGCAAGCACCGCCCCATGTTCATGGTCGATCTGGCCGTGCCGCGCGACATCGAGCCCGAAGTCAAATCGCTCGAAGACGTGTACCTCTACACCGTGGACGACTTGGCCACTGTGGTGCAGACGGGCCAGGCTCAACGCCAAGCTGCAGTGGCCGAGGCCGAAGTCATCATCGACGCCGGGGTGCAGAGCTTCAACCACTGGCTGGGCCAGCGCGATGCGGTGCCCCTGATCCAGCAACTGCACAGCCAGGCCGACAGCTGGCGCGAAGCCGAGTTGGCCCGCGCCCGCAAGCTGCTGGCCAAAGGCGATGCCCCCGAAGCCGTGCTCGAAGCTCTGGCCAAGGGCCTGACTCAGAAAATGCTGCACGGAGCACTGGCCGAGTTGCGCAGCGCCGACCCGGCCCACCGCGAACAAACCATGCAAGCGGTGCAGCGCCTGTTTTTGCGTCAAGAGCGTTAGCGAACGGGATTGACTTTGTAGGTCGGGGCTAAAGCCACCGACCTACCCATCCCGTCCTGCAAAAACGCTGTCTACATGAAACCCTTCCTCATCCAACAACTCGAACGATACGCACTGCGGCTGACCGAGCTGGACTTTTTGTTGTCCCGCGAAGACATCATGGCCGACATGACGCAGTTCCTGAAGCTGTCGCGCGAGCACGCCGAGGTCAGTGCCGTGGCTTCGCGCTTCGCACGCTTTCAGCAGCGCAGCGCCGACTTGACCGCAGCCCAGGCCATGCTGGATGACGAAGACCTGCGCGACATGGCCGAGGAAGAAATCGCCAGCGCCAACGCCGAGCTGCAAACTCTGGAAGCCGAGCTGCAGCGCATGCTGCTGCCCAAAGACCCTGACGATGTCCGACCGGCCTTTGTGGAAATCCGCGCGGGCACCGGGGGGGACGAGTCGGCCCTGTTTGCAGGCGATTTGCTGCGCATGTACACGCGCTACGCCGAAAGCCAGGGCTGGCGCTGTGAAATCGTGTCCGAATCGGTGAGCGATCTGGGCGGCTACAAAGAAGTCGTGGTTCGCATCGAGGGCGACAACGTTTACGGCGCGCTCAAGTTTGAATCAGGCGGCCACCGGGTGCAGCGCGTGCCCGCCACCGAAACCCAAGGTCGCATCCACACCAGCGCCTGCACGGTGGCGGTGTTGGCGGAACCTGACGAGGCCGAGGCCATCAAGATCAACCCATCTGATTTGCGCATCGACACCTACCGCGCCAGCGGTGCGGGCGGGCAGCACATCAACAAAACCGATTCGGCGGTGCGCATCACCCACCTGCCCACCGGCATCGTGGCCGAATGCCAGGACGGCCGCAGCCAGCACAGCAACAAGGCGCAGGCCCTGAAAGTGCTCACGGCCCGCATTCAGGAAAAAGACCGGGCTGAGCGCGCCGCCAAAGACGCTGCCGAGCGCAAGAGCCTGATCGGCAGCGGCGACCGCTCGGACCGCATCCGCACCTACAACTTCCCCCAAGGGCGACTGACCGACCACCGCATCAACCTGACCTTGTACAAATTGCTGAGCATCATGGAAGGCGATCTGAAAGACGTGGTCGATGCCTTGCAAGCCTACGAAGCGGCCGAGCAACTGGCCGCTCTGGAGCTGGGCACCCCATGACCATGACACTCGCCCAAAGCCTGCAACGCGCCCAGACCTTGGGCCTGGCCCGCATTGACGCTCAGCTGCTGCACCTGCATGCCTTGGGTCGTGACCCCCACGACCGCGCCTGGTTGCTGACCCACGACAGCGACGCCCTGCCCACCGATGTGGCTCTGCAGCTGGACGCGCTGCTGCGCAGACGCCTGGCCGGTGAGCCCATCGCCTACATCACCGGCATCAAGGCGTTTTTTGGCCTGAACCTGGCGGTGGACGCGCGTGTACTGGACCCACGCCCGGACACCGAAACCCTGGTCGAATGGGCACTTGAACTGCTGCCCGACTCTGCGCCGCACCGCGTGCTGGACCTGGGCACGGGCAGCGGTGCCGTAGCCCTGGCGGTGCAACACCAACGCCCAGCCTGTGCGGTGACCGCGGTGGACGCCAGCGCCGATGCCCTGGCCGTGGCCAGCGCCAATGCCCAGCGTCTGGACTTGCGCGTGCATTGCGTGCTGAGCCACTGGATGGACGCGGTGCCCGGGCCTTTTGAGTTGATCGTCTCCAACCCGCCCTATGTGGCCGATGGCGACCCGCACCTGACCGCCCTGACGCACGAACCCCTGAGCGCCCTGACCAGCGGAGCCGATGGCCTGGACGACATCCGCCAGATCATCGCCCAAGCCCCCAGCCGCTTGGTGCCAGGCGGCTGGCTGCTGCTGGAGCACGGCTGGGACCAGGCCGTTGCCGTGCAAGCCCTGTTGAATCAGGCCGGATTCACCGAAATACAGTCGCGCCAGGACCTGGCCCGTGTGGACCGCTGCACGGGTGGACGGCTGGGTATGCCGACACCGGCATCTTCGGGCTCCCCCGGCTGAGCGAATCCCGCTTCAGCCACCACGCCAGGGCCAACAAGCGCCCATTCATGGGTGTTCCTCCCATTGCACCTTGGTCAGATTTGCCCCAGCATGACCTTTCAGTTCCTCCTTTTTTTTACTGAAAGGTCCCCATGAGTTTCATGTCCAGACGCCTCATCCAAACATGGCTGAGTTGTGCATGTCTGCTGATCAGCGGCATCACAACTGCCCAGACATTTCCAACCAAACCCATCACTCTGGTCGTGCCCTTTGCAGCAGGTGGCCCGACCGACATCGTGGCGCGCACGCTGGCAGCCACCATGGCGAAATCTTTGGGGCAGACCGTGCTGGTCGAGAACAAGGTCGGTGCCGGGGGCACGCTGGCGGCCTCTTATGTGGCCAAGGCCAACCCCGACGGCTACACCTTCCTGATCCACCACAACGGCATGTCGACTGCGCCAGCCCTGTACCGCAAAATGGCCTTCAACCCGCTGACCGACTTCGAGTACGTCAGTCAGGTGGTGGATGTGCCCATGACCCTGCTGGGCCGCAAGGACCTGCCCGCCAAGAACCTGCAAGAGCTGAGCAGCTACGTCAAAGCCAACGCCAAGAGCATCAACCTGGCCAATGCAGGTCTTGGTGCGGTGTCCCACCTGTGCGGCATGCTGTTCCAGCAGGCGCTGGGGGTCGATCTGACCACGGTGCCTTTTTCGGGCACCGCCCCTGCCATGAACGCCCTGCTGGGCGGTCAAGTGGACCTGCTGTGCGACCAGACGACACAGACCACGCAACACATCAAGGCGGGCACCGTACGCATGTACGGCGTGACCACCAAGCAGCGCATCCGCGCTCTGCCTGATGCGCCAACCTTGAGCGAAAGTGGCCTGAAGGACTTTGAGGTTCTGGTCTGGCACGGCGTCTATGCCCCCAAAGGCACGCCCGCAACCGTGATCGAGAAGGTGGGCTCGGCCATCCGCGCCAGCCTGAAAGACCCCGCCTTTGCCGCTCGCATGGCCGACCTGGGGGCCGAGATCGTGCCGGAATCCAAGCAGTCGCCCGAAGGCCTGCGGACCTGGCTGCAGTCGGAAATCAACAAATGGGGCCCGGTGATCCGCTCAGCAGGCGTGTACGCCGACTGAGTTTTTTCAGCGTGTGGCGACAGATCAGGCCAGCTCGGAAATTTCGATCAGGTTCAAATCAGGGTCACGCACATAGACGGACCTGATTTTTTGGCTGGCTCCCGTGCGCATGACCGGCCCTTCGACGATGGGCCAGTTCAGCGCAGCCAGGCGGGCCATCACCTCGGCCAACGGGACCGATGCGATGAAGCACAAGTCCAAAGCACCGGGCACAGGCAGATGGGCCTTGGGCTCGAATTCCTTGCCCCTCAAATGCAAGTTGATTTTCTGTTGCCCAAACTTGAAGGCCTTGCGCGTCACGGGAGGCGTGCCGCCCACAAAGCTTTCGAGCGTCATGCCCATGACACGGGTGTAGAAGTCCACAAAGGCGTCTTCATTGAAAGTGGTCAGCACCAGATGGTCGAGGTGGTCAATCATGGGTCTTGTACGCTTCTTCTGCTCAATGGATGGTCATTTTGGACTGCATTTTGAACCCTGCGAGGGCGGTTCAGGCTTGCCTCACCCACGCCCAGTCGGCGGTGACCCCATGCGGACATGGAGTTTTTCAATCGGAGGGATAATCAAGCCCATACGACAACGGCACCATTCGGAGTTAAGACCATGAGCGACACCCAACAACGCATCGACGAACTCGTCAAAGGCAACGACATCACCCTGTTCATGAAGGGCAGCGCCAGCTTCCCGATGTGCGGTTTTTCCGGCCGTGCCATCCAGATCCTGAAGGCCTGCGGCGTGGACCCCAAAACCGTCAAGACCGTGAACGTGCTCGACGACCAGGAAATCCGCCAAGGCATCAAGGAATACAGCAACTGGCCCACCATCCCTCAGCTGTATGTCAAGGGCGAGTTCATCGGCGGCTCGGACATCATGATGGAGATGTACGAATCGGGCGAATTGCAGCAAGTGATCAACGGCCAAGCCTGAGTCACCTCGCTATCAAAAAAACCACCTTCGGGTGGTTTTTTTGTGCTCAATCGACGCTGTGCCGCCACGCCTGCTGCGCCGCCAGCACCGCCTGCGGATACGGTGCTTGCCCGCGTGAGCCGTTGTAGCGGCCCAAGGCCATGAACAGCTCACCGCCCTCGCGGTCGAGGTAGTGCCGCAAGATCACGCAACCAAAGCGCAGGTTGGTTTGCATGTGAAACAGCCGACTTTCATGCCCGTCGCCAATGCTGCGGGCCCAAAAGGGCATGACCTGCATGTAACCCCGCGCACCGGCCGTTGAAATAGCGAATTTGCGAAAAGCACTCTCCACCTGCACCAAGCCCAAGACCAAGGACAGAGACAGCCCGGCACGGCGAGCTTCGTACCAGAGGGTTTGCAAAAACTCCTGGCGCTCCATGGGGTGGGTTTTGTAGCGGACCAAGCGCTGGCTGCAGGCCGCCTGCCATTGGGCGTAGGCCTGTTGCTCGGCTGCTGTGGCCAGCACGGGTGTGGGCGGTGCAGCGTCGGCCACCGCTGCGCTCAAGGCGGTGCGCACAGCATGGGACAAAGGTTCTTCGATTTGCGAGCCCGCTTGGGCCATCCAGGGACAGGCGGCCAAACTGGCTGCCGCCAGGCGCTGCAAAGCGCACCGGCGGCTGGGTGCATCAGGGGCGATGAGCATGCCCCAAACGGTCAAGCCGACAGGCGGGCTTGAACGTGGGCCAGGATGTCGGCCACGGCCACTTTGCTGGACTCGGCATCGCGGCGGTGCTGGTACTCCACCAAGCCGTCTTTCAGGCCCTTGTCACCGATGGTGATGCGGTGCGGCACACCGATCAGCTCCCAGTCGGCGAACATGGCACCGGGGCGCTCGCCGCGGTCGTCCAGGATCACGTCCACACCCGCGGCCAGCAGGCCGTTGTAGATGCGCTCGGCCTCGGCCTTGACGGCTTCGCTGCGGTCCATGCCGATGGGGCAGACCACCGCGGTGAAAGGCGCGATCGCGTCAGGCCAGATGATGCCGCGTTCGTCGTGGTTTTGCTCGATGGCAGCGGCAGGCAGGCGCGTGATGCCAATGCCGTAGCAGCCCATCTCCAGAAACTGCGGCTTGCCGTTCTCGTCCAGGAAGGTGGCATTCATGGCCTTGGAGTATTTGGTGCCCAGGTAGAACACATGACCGACTTCGATGCCGCGCTCGATCGCCAGCTCGCCCTGGCCGTCGGGCGACTTGTCGCCAGCGACCACGTTGCGGATGTCCGCCACCAAAGCGGGCTCGGGCAGGTCACGGCCCCAGTTGACACCGGTGATGTGGAAGTCTTCTTCGTTGGCACCGCAGATCCAGTCGGCCATGACGGCCACATCGCGGTCGGCCACCAGGTGCACGGGCTTTTTCAGGTTCAAAGGGCCGAGGTAGCCTGGCTTGCAACCGAAGTGCTCTTCGATTTCGCCCACGGTGGCGAAGCGGAAACCGCCTTCCATGCCGGGCAGCTTGCCGACCTTGACTTCGTTCATGTCGTGGTCGCCGCGCAGCAGCAAGAGCCAGACTTGAGACTTCACGATCTCGCCCTGTTCATTGAGCGTGTCAGTGGCCAACACCAGCGACTTGACGGTGGTGGACAGCGGCACATTCAGCAAGGTGGCCACGTCTTCACAAGTGCTCTTGCCGGGCGTAGGCGTTTGGGTCAGCGCTTGAGTGGCTGCGCCGCGCGGCTGGCTGGGGGCCAAGGCCTCGGCCTTTTCCATGTTGGCCGCATAGCTGCTGCTGGGGCAATAGACGATCGCGTCTTCACCCGTGGCGGCGATCACCTGGAACTCTTCGGACAAATCGCCACCGATCGCGCCGCTATCGGCGGCCACGGCGCGGTAGGTCAGGCCAAAGCGGTCAAAGATCTTGCGATAAGCACCGGCCATGACCTGGTAGCTGGCCTTGGCGCTCACCATGTCGCGGTCAAAGCTGTAGGCGTCCTTCATGGTGAATTCACGGCCACGCATCAGGCCAAAACGCGGACGGCGCTCGTCGCGGAATTTGGTCTGGATTTGGTAGAAGTTTTTGGGCAGCTGCTTGTAGCTGCGCACTTCCTGGCGCACCACGTCGGTCACCACTTCTTCGCTGGTCGGCTGGATCACGAAGTCGCGGCCGTGGCGGTCCTTGATGCGCAAAAGCTCAGGGCCCATCTTGTCAAAGCGGCCAGTCTCCTGCCACAGCTCGGCGGGCTGCACCACGGGCATGGTCATCTCGATGGCGCCCGCGCGATTCATCTCTTCGCGCACGATGGCTTCGACCTTGCGGATGACGCGCAAGCCCATGGGCATGTAGTTGTAAATGCCTGCACCCAGCTTTTTGATCATGCCAGCGCGGGTCATCAGTTTGTGGCTGACGACTTCAGCGTCCGCAGGCGCTTCTTTGAGGGTGGAAATGAGGAATTGGGAGGCTTTCATCGGGGCACGCTAACAAAACAGGGGAATCAGGGAAACATCCAAGAGCGAGCACCGAAGTGGCGTGCATAATGGACACAATTTAAAAATTTGGGGTTGATTATGCTTGACCGTGAAGGCTTTAGGCCGAACGTCGGCATCATTCTGCTCAACCAGAAAAACCAGGTGTTCTGGGGCAAACGCATCCGCACCCACAGCTGGCAGTTTCCGCAAGGCGGCATTGACCGGGGCGAAAGCCCTGAGCAAGCCATGTTCCGCGAACTGCACGAAGAAGTGGGGCTCCATCCGGAGCATGTGCGCATCATCGCCCGCACCCGTGACTGGTTGCGCTATGAAGTGCCAGACCGCTTCATCCGCAGGGATGCTCGCGGCTTTTACAAGGGCCAGAAACAGATCTGGTACCTGCTGCAGTTGGTCACCCACGACCACCACTTGAACCTGCGTGCCACCGACCACCCCGAGTTCGACGCTTGGCGTTGGAACGACTACTGGGTGCCGCTCGACGTGGTGGTGGAGTTCAAGCGCGGCGTGTACGAAATGGCTTTGACCGAGCTGGCGCGTTTTCTGCCTCGCCAGGAGCGGCACAACCGCTATTTGCGTGGTGGCCCTCGCGGCCCACGTGAAGCCTCCGATGTGGACCACGGCCACGCCGAGATGCAGCCTCCCATGCACATGGAACTGCCACCGGGTGCCAGCTTCGATCCGAACCCGCAAGGATGAAAAAAGCCCGCTTGTGCGGGCTTTTTGATGGGTGCTTGTTCAGGCTCAGCGGCTGAGGATCAGGTTGTCGCGGTGCACCATCTCGGGCTCGGCGGTGTAGCCGAGCAGTGCTTCGTATTCATGCGAGGGCTTGCGGCACAGCAAGCGGGCTTCGGCACTGGCGTAGTTGGCCAAGCCTCGGGCGATTTCTGCGCCTTGCTCATCGCGGATGGCGATCACGTCACCGCGTGAGAACTCCCCAGTCACACCCGTCATGCCAATGGGCAAGAGGCTCTTGCCTTCGGTCAACACCTTGTGGGCCGCACCGGCATCCACCGCGACCGAGCCACGCAGCTGCAAGTGGTCCGCCATCCATTGTTTGCGGGCTTGCTGTTTGGCCGTCTGCGCCACCAGCAAAGTGCCCATGTTGTCGCCTTGGCACAGGCGCAGCAAGGCATCGGGCTCACGGCCCCAGGCGATCACCGTGGAGGCTCCTGAGCCTGCAGCCCGCTTGGCCGCCAATATCTTGGTGATCATGCCGCCCTTGCCGATGCTCGAGCCTGCGCCACCGGCCATGGTCTCCAGCAGCGGATCACCTGCACGGGCTTCGTGCACAAAGGTGGCCGAGGGGTCTTTGCGGGGGTCGGCGGTGTAAAGGCCCTTCTGGTCGGTCAGGATGACCAGCAAATCGGCCTCCACCAAGTTGGCCACCAAGGCCCCCAAGGTGTCGTTGTCGCCAAACTTGATCTCGTCGTTGACGACTGTGTCGTTTTCGTTGATCACCGGCAGCACACGGTGCTGCAGCAAGGTGAGCAAGGTGGAGCGGGCGTTGAGGTAACGCTCGCGGTCGGCCAGGTCGGCGTGCGTGAGCAGCACTTGGGCGCTGCCCATGCCGTTTTCACGCAGCTTGGTTTCGTACATCTGGGCCAGGCCCATTTGGCCCACCGCGGCGGCGGCCTGCAGGGCGGGCACTTCGCTGGGGCGGGTGGTCCAACCCAAACGCTTCATGCCTTCGGCAATGGCACCGCTGGACACCATGACCACCTCTTTGCCTTGCGCACTGAGCAACGCCATCTGGCGGCACCATTCGCCAATGGCCGCCTCGTCCAGGCCGCGGCCTTCGTTGGTCACCAGGCTGGAGCCCACTTTGACAACGATGCGACGGGCATCGCGCAAGAGGGTGGATACGGCAGGAGTGGTCATGCGCAAGGAGGGTTGGGCTTGGGGCCCTGTTATTCGGAAGGCAGCGGCTTGAAACGGGGATCTTCGGCATCGGGCTCTTGCGGCTTGTCCTGCTCCTTGAAGCGGGGGTCAATGTCCACAGGGCCTTGCTCGATGATCTGCTGGGCACGGATGTGCTTGTAAATTTCTTTGATCAAGGGCTCGCAGCCTTCACGGGTCAGCGCCGAAATCTCGAACACCGGGCCCTTGTAGCGCATGCGCTTGATGAAATCCTTGACGCGGGCTTCGCGCTCTTCAGCAGGCACCATGTCCAGCTTGTTGAGCACCAACCAACGGGGCTTGTTGTACAGCTTGGCGTCGTACTTTTTGAGCTCGGCCACGATGGCTTTGGCCTGCTTGACCGGATCGACGTTCTCGTCAAACGGCGCAAAGTCGACCACATGCAAGAGCAAGCGTGTGCGCTGCAAATGGCGCAGGAACAAGTGACCCAGGCCTGCGCCTTCAGAGGCCCCTTCGATCAGACCCGGCACATCGGCCACCACAAAGCTTTGCTCGGGGCCCACACGGACCACGCCCAAATTGGGGTGCAACGTGGTGAAGGGGTAGTCGGCAATCTTGGGGCGGGCGTTGGACACCGCCGCGATGAAGGTGGACTTGCCCGCATTGGGCATACCCAAGAGGCCGACATCGGCCAACACTTTCAGTTCGAGCTTGAGCTCTTTCTTTTCACCTAGCCAGCCGGGTGTTTTTTGACGCGGGGCGCGGTTGATGGCGCTCTTGAAGCGCATGTTGCCAAAACCACCGTCGCCGCCCTTGGCGATCATGATGGTCTCGCCGGGCACCAGCAGCTCATACAGCACTTCGCCGGTTTCGGCGTCGGTGATGATGGTGCCCACAGGCATTTTGAGGGTGATGTCGTCACCGGCTGCGCCGAACATGTCGGAGCCCATGCCGTGCTGGCCGCGCTTGGCCTCGTGGCGGCGCGAGTAGCGGTAATCGACCAAGGTGTTGAGGTTGATGTCTGCAAAGGCGAACACATGCCCGCCGCGGCCCCCATCGCCCCCGTTGGGGCCACCGAATTCTTTGTACTTTTCATGGCGGAACGAGACGCAGCCGTTCCCGCCGTCACCTGCGGCGATGTCAATATAGGCTTCGTCAACGAACTTCATGAGATTTCCAGTGTAGCTTGGGGTCCGCCGTCAAAACCAAGCGGACCAAAATGCGAAAAGCCCCGGCTTGCGGGGCTCCTCTTCGCAATGGGCGTGACGGGCTTAAACAGCCGGGGTCACGTTCACCATGTGCTTGCTCAGCTCGCCTTTGGTGGAGAACGACACGTGGCCGTCGACCAAGGCAAACAAAGTGTGGTCCTTGCCGATGCCGACGTTGCTGCCAGCATGGAACTTGGTGCCACGTTGACGAACGATGATCGAGCCAGCGCTGATCAGTTCACCACCGAAAGCCTTGACACCCAGCATCTTTGGCTTGGAATCACGACCGTTGCGCGTAGAGCCGCCGCCTTTTTTCTGTGCCATGACCTATTCTCCTCAGGCAGTGATCGCACCGATTTGCAGTTCGGTGAACTGCTGGCGGTGACCCTGACGTTTTTGATAGTGCTTGCGACGGCGCATCTTGAAGATGTGCACTTTGTCGTGCTTGCCATGAGCCACCACGGTGGCTTTGACTGTGGCGCCGGACACCAGGGGCGTGCCGATCTTCAGTTCGGCGCCGGTTCCGACGGCCAAAACTTGATCAATCACGATTTCCTGGCCAACGTCCGCAGCAATCTGTTCTACTTTAATTTTTTCGCCAGCGACAACACGATACTGTTTGCCACCGGTTTTTATGACCGCGTACATAAATGACCTCTTTTGAATGGAAGTTTCCAAGGGCTGATCCCCAAGGAACCGAAGATTTTAGCACGATCAAGAGGTCAAAAGCAATGTAGGGGACAAGTTCACCCTTTGGCGCCAGCTCCGCGTCATGGGCTGTCCCTATAATCAGCGCCAGTTTCAGTCCTATTTCCTGACTTCAGCCGCTGGCTGAAGCCCTTGCCGGATTTTCCACTTGTCTGCCTCCGAAAACAGCACCGCCGCCGTTCTTGCCCTGGTCGCCCCCGACATGGCCGAGGTGGACCGTGTCATCGCCCAGCGCCTGGACTCGGGCGTGCCCTTGGTGGGTGAGGTCACCCGCTACATCATTTCGGCCGGTGGCAAGCGCCTTCGACCTGTCTTGCTCTTGCTGACCTGCGGTGCGCTGGGCTACACCGGCGCTCAGCGGCACAACCTGGCCGCTGTGGTGGAATTCATCCACACCGCCACTTTGCTGCACGACGATGTGGTCGACGAGTCCACCCTGCGCCGTGGCCGCCCCACTGCCAACGAAAACTTTGGCAACCCGGCCAGCGTGCTGGTGGGTGACTTTTTGTACTCCCGCGCCTTCCAGATGATGGTGGACGCAGGCAGCATGCGCATCATGCAAACCCTGGCCGACGCAACCAATGTGATCGCCGAAGGCGAAGTGCTGCAACTGATGAACATGCACGACGCCTCGCTGGACGAAGAAGGCTATTTGCGCGTCATCCGCTCCAAAACCGCCAAATTGTTTGAAGCCAGCGCCCGCTTGGGGGCCATTTTGGCAGGCAGCCCGGCCGACATCGAGGCCGCCTGCGCCGAATACGGCCAAGCGCTGGGCACGGCTTTTCAGGTGATCGATGACGTGCTCGATTACGACGGCAATACCGCCGAGATGGGCAAAAACCTGGGCGACGACCTGCGCGAAGGCAAAGCCACTTTGCCCCTGATTTTGGCCATGCAAAAAGGCACGGCCGAACAAAGCCAGACGGTGCGCGAAGCCATCGAAACCGGCAGCGTGGACCGCCTGAGCGAGATCGTGGCCATCGTGCGCGAAACCGGTGCTCTGGAGGCCACACGCCATGCCGCAGCCGCCGAGGCCCAACGCGCCATTGACGCGGCCATGCAGCTGCCGGACAACACCCACCGCCAGGCCATGGTGGTGCTGGCATCGCAGCTGCTCACCCGCCGCACCTGAAGACGCAAGCCCTCGCCTGCCAAGCCGCTGAGTTCAGCGGCTTTTTTGATGGCCGCAGGTATGACCCGCATTTACAAAGCCACGGGCTGAGCCCATCATGTGCGCACAGAGGTATTCATTACCCAGGGAGGAGACATGCCTGCAAACGCTTATGGACGCTCGGCGCCCAACGACGACGCGCCCGTGGTTCAGTACGTTCAGCAGCTGCTGGAGCAGGCTGTGGCCATCAAAGCCTCGGACCTGCACTTTGAGCCCTACGAACACCATTACCGGGTGCGCATGCGGATTGACGGCCAGTTGCGCGACATGGCTTCGCCACCGATGGCGCTCAAAGACCGGCTGGCTTCGCGCATCAAGGTGCTGTCCCGGCTGGACATTGCCGAAAAGCGCCTGCCCCAAGACGGGCGCATGAAACTGCAGTTGCCCTCGGGCCGCGACATTGACCTGCGCGTGAGCACCCTGCCGACCCTGTTTGGCGAAAAGCTGGTGATCCGAGTGCTCGACTCGGGCCAGGTGCAACTGGACCTGCACCGGCTGGGCTACGAGCCTGAAGACTTGAACCGCCTGATCGAGGCCATCCGCAAGCCGCACGGCATGGTGCTGGTGACCGGGCCCACCGGCTCTGGCAAAACACAATCGCTTTACGCCTGCTTGAACTTGCTCAACACAGCAGAGGTCAACATCGCCACCGTTGAAGACCCTTGCGAAATCCAGCTGCCGGGCGTCAACCAGGTCAATGTGCAAGACAAGCCGGGGCTGACTTTTGCCGTCGCGCTGCGGGCCTTTTTGAGGCAAGACCCGGACATCTTGATGGTGGGAGAAATCCGCGATCTGGAGACCGCCAACATCGCCGTGCAGGCGGCTCAAACGGGCCATCTGGTCTTGTCCACCTTGCACACCAACGATGCCCCCAGCACCCTGGTGCGGCTGCGCAACATGGGCACCGCCACCTACAACATTGCCGCCAGTGTCAGCCTCATCACCGCGCAGCGCTTGGTGCGATGCCTGTGTCCGCTTTGCAAGCAAAAAACAATGCTGCCTGCCGATGCCTGGCTGCAAGCCGGACTGCCCGCCCACATGTTGAACGCGGACAGCGTGGAGGTTCACACCCCGCAGGGCTGTGAGCACTGCCACAAAGGCTTTGCTGGACGCACCGGCATCTTTCAGGTCATGCCCATGAGCGCCGCCATGCAAGCACTGGTCTTGAGCGAGGCGAGCACACAGGCCCTGGCCTTGCAAGCCCAACGTGAGGGCGTGGCCAGCTTGCGCGTGGCGGGTTTGCGCAAGGTGCTGCAAGGCATCACCTCTTTGGACGAAGTGCTGGCGGCCACCCGCGACGACACGGGAGAGGCCGCATGACAACACCCCCCACATTTGCGTGGAAAGGCCATGACGCCCAAGGGCGTCCGGCACAAGGAAAGATCCAGGCCAACAACGCCGCACTGGCCCAAGCCCTGTTGCGCCGACAAGGCTGGCACAACGTGCATCTGCAGCGCCTGTGGTGGAACCCTGCACCGCGCGTGCGCACACGCGATGTGGCGCAAATGACCCGCCAACTGGCCGCCTTGCTCAAGGCCGGGGTGCCAGTGTTGCAGTCGCTGCACATGCTCTCGCGCAGCCTGGCTTCGGCGGCGTTGACCGACATCATCCAGTCGGTGCACGACGATGTGGCAGCTGGCCAGCCCTTGCACGCGGCCCTGGCGCGGCACCCTGCACACTTTTCGGGTCTGTACATCAGCATGGTGCAAGCGGGCGAGTCCGCCGGCATTTTGGACACGCTGATGGAGCGACTGGCCAGCACGCTCGAAAAAAACGAGGCCTTGCGATCGCGGGTGCGCTCCGCACTGACCTACCCCCTGGCCGTGATGGTGATTGCCACCGCCGTGCTGGTCATGATTTTGGTGTTTGTGGTGCCGGTGTTCCAGGATGTGTTCAAAAGCTTCGGTGCCGAGCTGCCCTGGGCCACACAGCTGGTGGTGGCCTTGAGCGATGCCCTCAGTACCTCAGGCCCTGCCGCTTTGCTGGCCGCCGTGCTGCTCATCGCGTGGCTCAAGCGCCCCAACCGCCAGACATCGGCCTTTCAGGCCTGGCTCCACCGCAGCCTGCTCAAAATGCCCTTGTTGGGAGGCCTGATCCAAAGCGCTGTGGTGGCACGCTGGACACAGACCCTGTCGGCCTTGCTGGGCGCAGGTGTACCGCTGACCGAGGCCCTGGGGCCCGTGGCGCAAGCGTGCGATCACGCGGTCTTTGCACGCGTCACCGAACAGCTGCAAAGGCAGGTGGCCCAAGGCAGCAGCCTGAGCGAGGCCATGGCCCGCAGCGCCCGCTTTCCACCCATGATCGTGCAGCTGTGCCACACCGGAGAGGAGACCGGTTCCATGGACACCTTGTTGGCTCGCGCCGGCAGCCTGATGGAAAACGAGCTGGATGACCGCGTCAACGCCCTGTCCAGTTTGTTGGAGCCCTTGATCATTGTGGTGCTAGGTGGTCTGATTGGCGGTATTCTTGTGGCCATGTATTTGCCCATTTTTCGTCTCGGTCAGGTGTTTTGAGATGCCCATGGATTGGTTCACCTGGATAGGGGTCGGCCTGCTCGGCCTGGCCGTTGGCAGTTTTTTGAACGTGCTCATCCACCGCCTGCCCCGCATGCTGGAAGCCCAATGGGCTGCCGAGGCCCGCACCCATGCCCATAACCATGCCGGGCACGATGCCATCGACACCCCCACGTACAACCTGGCCTGGCCTGGCTCACATTGCCCGAACTGCCACACCGCGCTGCGCTGGACCGACAACATCCCGGTGCTGAGTTACCTGTTTTTGCGCGGGCATTGCCGCGCCTGCCAAGCGCCCATCGGCTGGCGCTACCTGGCCGTGGAGCTGCTGACCAGCGCCTTGTTTGTGGGGTGCTTTGCACGCCACGGCCTGAGCATGAGCGCCTTGGCCTGGGCCGGTTTTGCTTCAGCGCTCCTGGCCTTGGCGGCGATCGATGCCGACACCACCTTGCTGCCCGACGCCATCACCCAGCCCCTGGTCTGGGCGGGCTTGCTGGCCGCCGCTGGGCAGCTCAGCGGTCAAAGTTTGACCGACGCGCTGTGGGGCGCCGTGGCGGGTTATCTGTTTTTGTGGTCGGTGTACTGGCTGTTCAAGCTGCTCACGGGCAAGGAAGGCATGGGCCAGGGCGATTTCAAGCTGCTGGCAGCCCTGGGCGCATGGCTGGGCTGGCCGGCACTGGTGTCACTGGTGCTGATCGCGTCCCTCACCGGTGTGGCGGGTGGCTTGCTCTTGCGGGCGCGGGGCCAGCTTGGTGAAGACGGCTATATTCCCTTTGGGCCGTTTTTGGCCTTTGCAGGCTTGTGGGTCATGGTCTGGGGCCCCCTGCCTGGCTTGCAGCTTTAAACCATGAACTCACAACGCATTTGGCGCATCGGCCTGACCGGTGGCATCGGCAGCGGTAAAAGCGCCGTGGCAGGCATGTTGGCCGCTCGCGGCGCAGCCGTGATTGACGCAGACGCCATTTCGCGCAGCGTCACAGCGCCCGGCGGGCGGGCGATCAGCGCCATTGCCGCCGCATTTGGAGCGCACATGGTGGGTGCCGACGGGGCCATGGACCGCCAGGCCATGCGCGAGCGCATCTTCCAGGACGCGCAGGCCAAGCGCCAGCTCGAAGCCATCATCCATCCCCTGGTCAGCCAGATAACCGCCGAGCAAGCCCAGGCTACTTTGGACCAAGGCTGCCACTGCCTGGTCTTTGACGTGCCCCTGCTGGTCGAGTCGGGCGAGCGCTGGCGTCGCCAGGTGGACCGGGTGCTGGTGGTAGATTGCCACACCGACACCCAGCGCCAGCGGGTCATGGCCCGCAGCGGTTTGTCAGCGGCCGAAATCGACCGGATCATCGCCCAGCAGGCCAGCCGGGCCCAGCGCCTGGCCTGCGCCGACGTGGTGATCGTCAACGAAAGCTTGAACTTGCTTGAATTAGAGGCGCAAGTCTCCCAAGTGGCCGCTGACTTCGGGCTATGATTGCGGCACTGGAAGACGCCGCGTGATACTGTACGAATACCCCTTCAACGAACGCATCCGCACTTATTTGCGGCTGCAGCAATTGTTCAATCGCTTTGGTCAGCTGATGGCCCGCACCGAAGCGGTGGACCACCACTTCGCCTTGACCACCTTGTTCGAGATCATCGAGGTGGCTTCACGCTCGGAACTCAAGTCAGACGTGCTCAAAGATTTGGAGCGCCAAAAGCAGCTGTACAACGGCTACCGCGGCAATCCGGCCATCTCGGAAAAAGCGCTGGATGGCCTGATCGCACAACTGGACGAGCACTTTGAAGCGCTCAACGAAGTCAGCGGCAAGATCGGCATGGGCCTGAGCGACAACGACTTCCTCATGTCTTTGCGCAGCCGCGTGGTCATCCCCGGCGGCACCTGCGAATTCGACTTGCCCGCCTACCACGCCTGGCAACACCACGACGCGCCAAGCCGCATCGCGGACCTCGGGCAGTGGAGCGCTCCTTTTGCACCACTGGCCCAAACGATCCAGCTGCTGCTCAAAATGCTGCGCGAATCGGGCACCAGCCAAAAAGTCATGGCCACGGCCGGCCAGTTGCAGCAAAACCTGCCTCAGGGCCGCACCTTCCAGCTGCTGCGCCTGAAGATCGATCCAACTTTGAACATCACGCCCGAGATCAGCTGCAACCGCTTGCTGGTCGTGATCCGCATGATGCAGCAGCAAAGCGATGGCCGACTGGTCGCCACTGCCGAAGATGTGCCTTTTGAGATGTCTTTGTGCGCATGAGTGACTCGAACCAGCCCGCACCCATCCAGCCCCGCCAGGTCCGTTGCCCCGGCTGTGCGGGCTTGAGCTTGTACAGCAGCGCCAACCCTTACCGCCCGTTTTGCAGTGCCCGCTGCAAAGGCGTGGATTTGGGCGCTTGGGCCAGCGAAGAATTCCGCGTGCCTGAAGACAGCCCGCCGGACGACGACTTTGGCGATCCCAGGTTGCAATGAAGCACTGGTGATCATTTCTGACTTCCACTTGAAGTGAAGCCCCAAGAAAAAAGCCCGCTTTCGCGGGCTTTTGACTGTCAGCGGATCAGGCGATCAGCGGAATTTGGACTGAGGAACGGTCTTCAAGTCGCCGTCCAAAGAGCCCACATAAGCCGACAAGGCCTTGAGTTCAGCATTGGAGAACTGCTTGGCGATACCGCCCATCACGCCGTTGCTGCGGCCCCAGGTGGACTGGTTTTCCACTTTGTAGGACTTCAGAGCCACAAACAGGAAGTCTTTGTGCTGGCCAGCGATCTTGGGGTAGCTGGGGTCCACAGGCTTGGAGAAGTTGTCGCCGTGGCAAGACACGCAAGCGCCTTTTTGCAGCAAAGCGGCCACTTTGGCGTCTGGTGCCGCAGGGGCTTTGGAGACTGGCTCGGTCTTGCCATGCTGCTCGTAATAAGCGGCCACATCGGCGATGTCCTGATCGCTCAGGCTGTCAGCGATGCCACGCATGGTGGGGTGCTTGCGGTCGCCTTTTTTGTAGGCATTGAGCGCAGAAGCAATGTATTTGGCGTTCTGACCGGAGATCATCGGCACGCGATACACCTCAGGGAAGCTGGCCTGGTAGCCTTTGATACCGTGGCAGCCGATGCACATGGCGATCTTTTGCTCAGCGGCTTTGGCGTCGCCCTTGACTTCTTGGGCCTGTGCGGAAATGGCGGTCACGGAGGCGACGGCCAGGGCAAACATCGAGGACAGCAGTTGGTTCATTTGCTTAGACAATCCAGATTGATTGATAAAAATCAAATGCGGATTATATCGGGCTCGCCCTCATAATCCTGACAACTTCCTTTTCTGCCATTCGAGAGTCCCCACCATGAAATTTCAAGGTACAGAAAACTACGTCGCCACGCAGGACCTGATGCTGGCCGTGAACGCCGCCATCACCCTCAAGCGCCCGCTGCTGGTCAAGGGCGAGCCTGGCACCGGCAAGACCATGCTGGCCGAAGAAGTGTCCGAAGCCCTCGGCCTGCCGCTGCTGCAGTGGCACATCAAATCGACCACCAAAGCCCAGCAAGGTCTGTACGAATACGATGCGGTGAGCCGCCTGCGCGACAGCCAGCTCGGCGACGAAAAAGTCAAGGACATCGAGAACTACATCATCAAGGGTGTGCTCTGGCAGGCCTTCACCTCGGAAACGCCGGTCGCCATCCTGATCGACGAGATCGACAAGGCCGACATCGAATTCCCGAACGACCTGCTGCGCGAGATCGACCGCATGGAGTTCTATTGCTATGAGACGCGCCAGCTGATCAAGGCCAAGACGCGCCCGCTGGTGTTCATCACCTCCAACAACGAAAAAGAGCTGCCCGACGCCTTCTTGCGCCGCTGCTTCTTCCACTACATCAAGTTCCCCGAAGCCGAGACCATGAAGCAGATCGTGGATGTGCATTTCCCCACGCTCAAGAAAGACCTGCTGGCCCTGGCGCTCAAGACCTTTTACGACGTGCGCAACCTGCCCGGCCTGAAGAAAAAGCCATCCACCAGCGAGCTGCTCGACTGGCTGAAATTGCTGGTGGCCGAAGACATCCCGCTCGAAGCTTTGCAAAGCGCCGACCAGAAAGTCTCGGTGCCGCCTCTGGTGGGTGCCCTGCTCAAAAACGAGCAGGACGTGACCTTGTTTGAAAAGCTGGTCTTCATGAACCAGCGCAACCGCTGAAAAACACGCCATGTCTGCGCAAAAATTGCTGCTGGAAGGCTTGTCGGACGCCGTCGGCTTTGTCGGCGGTGCGGTGGTCGGCTACTGGATCGGTCGGGCACTGGGCTGGAACATTTTCAGCTCGGGTTACGACAGCGCCAGCATCGGCGCGATCTTGCTGGTCGGCCTGGGCGGCGGTGGCGGTCTGCATTTGGCGCGTTACTGGCGCAAACAAAAAGACCAGTCCCCGGAATAAATCAGAAAAAGGCTTGTGTTCATGTCCTTTGTGAGCCCCATCACTTTGTCAGCACGTGGCCTTGAGCTGCGCCCCATGACGCTCGAAGACGAGCCAGGACTGCGCGCAGCCGCGGCCGATGGCGAACTTTGGAACATCCGGGTCACCTCGGTTCCTGAGCCCGAAAAAACAAGGTCCTACATCGAAGAAGCGCTGGCCATGCGCGAGGCGGGCAACCGCTTCCCCTTTGTGGTGATCGAGTCGGCCAGCGGGCGTGTGCTGGGCACCAGCAGTTACCACGACATCGTGCCCGCCATCAAGCGCGTGGAAATCGGGTGGACATGGTATGCCAAAAGCGTTCAACGAGGCCACGTCAACACCACCTGCAAACTGCTTTTGTTGACCCATGCCTTCGAGACCTTGGGTTGCCATGTGGTGGGCTGGCGCACTGACAACTTCAACTTCGCATCACAAGCTGCCATTGAGCGCCTGGGCGCCAAAAAAGACGGCGTCATTCGCGGTCACGCCCTGCGCCGTGACGGCACCATCCGGGACACGGTGATGTACAGCCTGCGCTCGGGCGAATGGCCCGAAGTCAAGGCGCAGCTGCTGCACTCGCTGAATAAACCACGCTAGCCATTTTGATCTGGGCCTGAACCATGCTGATCGATTTCTTCTACACCCTGCGGGCCGCCAAAGTGCCGGTCTCGGTGCGCGAGTTCCTCACATTGCTCGAAGCACTGCAGGCCAATGTGGTCGGCCCAGCTTCCGAGGCGTGCAGCATCGACGACTTCTATCACCTCAGCCGCACCGTGCTGGTCAAGGACGAGAAGCACTTTGACAAGTTCGACAAGGCTTTCGGTGCCTACTTCAAGGGCGTGGAGATGCTGACCGACTTCACCAAGGACGTGCCGCTCGACTGGCTCGAAAAAATCCTGCAAAAGGAACTGACGCCCGAGCAAAAAGCCGCCATCGAGAAGATGGGCTGGGACGAGCTGATGGAGACGCTCAAAAAGCGCCTCGAGGAACAAAAAGAGCGTCACGAAGGCGGCAACAAGTGGATCGGCACCGGTGGCACCTCGCCCTTTGGCAACGGCGGCTACAACCCGCAGGGCATCCGCATCGGCGGCAAAGGCGGCAACAAGAGCGCCGTCAAGGTCTGGGATCAGCGTGCCTACAAAGACTATGACGACCAGCAAGAGCTGGGCACGCGCAACATCAAGGTGGCGTTGCGCCGCCTGCGCCGCTTTGCACGCGAAGGCTCGGTGGAAGAGCTGGACCTGGACGGCACCATCCGCAAGACGGCAGCCAATGCCGGTTACCTCGACATCCTGATGCGGCCCGAGCGCCACAACAATGTTAAAGTACTACTTTTAATGGATGTCGGCGGCACCATGGACGATCACATCGCCCGGGTCGAAGAAATGTTCTCGGCAGTCAAGGCCGAGTTCAAGCATCTGGATTTCTATTACTTCCACAACTGCGTTTACGACTTCATGTGGAAGAACAACAAGCGCCGCTTTGCCGAGAAATTCGCCACCTGGGACATCCTGCGCAAGTACAACAAGGATTACAAGCTGATTTTCATCGGCGACGCGACCATGAGCCCCTATGAAATTTTGCAAAAAGGCGGCAGCGTGGAATACAACAACGAAGAAGCCGGTGCCGAGTGGCTGCAACGCTTGACGCACGCCTTCCCCAAATTTGCCTGGATCAACCCCGAGCCGCAAGGCGTGTGGCAATACCGCCAAAGCATCTCCATCATCCAGCAACTGATGAGCCAACGCATGTTCCCCCTCACCCTCAAAGGGCTGGAAGACGCCATGCGTTTATTGAGCAAGTGATTTCGCGCACGTGCATCCAGGGCCTCTTGCTGGCCTGTGCCCTGTGGTGCACGCAGACGTTGGCCAAAGATACGGCCGAAGACATTCTGGCCTTTGAATTGACCGTCCAGGCCGACGACAAAGACATCGCGCCCTGGGTCGCGCAACACCTGGAATTGCAACGCTACAAGAGCCTGTCCGATCTGGACGATCAGGAGATGGACAAGCTGCTGCGCGATGCCGATCTGCAGGCACGCGACCTGCTGGCCACGCAGGGCTACTTCAATCCACGGTTGCACTGGAAACTCCAAACGTCCCCCTCTGCGACACCGCAGCGTCACGTGACCTTGAACATCGAAGTGGGACCTGCCGCACAAATCGCATCCGTCGACATCCAGTGGCAAGGTGACATGGCTGAGCGCAAGGACGCGGCACAACAAAAAGAACAGGTCATTGCGGAGTGGGACTTGCCCTCTGGCAAAGCGTTCAGCCAAAGCGATTGGAGCCAGGCCAAATCCAAGGCACTCAAGCGTGTGCAAGCCGAACGCTACCCGCTGGCACAGATCGTCGACAGCCAGGCCCGAGTTGACGCCCAAACCAACCAGGTCACGCTGACGCTCATGATCGATTCAGGGCCACAGGTCAAGCTGGGGCCTCTAGTTATCACGGGCACAGAGCGCTACAGCGCCGAGCAAGTGGAGCGTCTGGCCCACCTGACGCCCGGTGCCAGCTTCAAACAAAACGATTTGCTGTTGGCCCAACAAAGGCTGGTGGTCAGCGGGTTTTACGACGCGGTGTTCGTCTCGCTGGACACCGATGGCCCCGTGGATGCCATGCCCGTCAAGATCGAGCTGAAAGAAGCCTTGCGTCAAAAGTGGGTGGTGGGTCTGGGTGTGCGCAGCGAAAGTGGTCCACGCCTGACCGCCGAGTACACGCAACACCACTTGCCCGGCATCGACTGGCGTGCAGTGACCAAATTGTCTGTGGACAAGAATTTGCAGAACTGGAGCCTGGACCTGCTGGCCCCACCTGACGCCGATCTGTGGCGCTGGAACGGCTCTGCTCAGTTGGAACATCAACAATTGGTAGGTTACGAAGTCAGCAGCCAACGGTGGCGCTACGGGCGCACACAACGCGAAGAAAAAACAGACCGCTCGTATTACGCGCAATACGACACCTCCAGCAGCACAGGGACATTGCTCGGCCAGCGCGAAGCGATCAGCGCCAACTACGCCTGGACCTGGAGACGCTTTGACAGCCTGCCTTTTCCGACACAAGGCATGGGCGGCACGCTGGAATTGGGCACCGGGGTCAGCCTGGGCTCGCAAAACGAAGTGTTCACACGCTGGCTCGCCCGCGGCATGTGGCTGCAACCCCTGGGACGCACCGCCGGTCGCCTGGCTGTGCGGGCAGAAATGGGCAGCGTGATCAGCAAGGACACCTCCAATCTACCCACCACACAATTGTTCCTGGCGGGGGGGGACAACAGTGTGCGTGGCTATGCTTTGTCGAGCATCGGCGTCACCCAAACCAACGGCGCGGTGGCTGCAGGGCGCTACCTCACCACTGGCAGCATCGAGTGGCAGCGCCCCATCCGCTGGGACCAGCAGCGCACCGATTGGGAAAGCGCCGTCTTTGTCGATGCAGGTGCCGTCTCTGACGACCTGCACCAACTCAAAACCCTGGTCGGCTATGGCGTGGGGGCCAGGTGGCGCAGCCCCATCGGGCCACTGCGCATGGATTTGGCCTACGGGCAAGCCGTACACAAATTGCGCCTGCATTTAAGCGTCGGGTTTGTCTTCTGATGCCCACGACCGCCACCCCCGTCACCCTGCCCTCCCTGGCTCGCCGCATCTGGCAGCGCTTGGCGCTCGTGCTGGCCGGTGCTGCGCTGACGCTGAGCGCTGCCTGGTGGTGGTCGGGGTCGGCAGGCTCCTTGGCCAGCACCTTGCAACTGGTGACCTGGCTGATGCCCAGCGGACAAAGCTGGCGCAGCGAGCGCGTCGAAGGCAGCCTGCGCCACGGCGGTCAAATCGGCCAATGGCATTGGCAAAAAGCAGCCCTCCAAGTGCAGGGCCACAACACCGACGTGACACTGGACTGGTCACGCCTGTGGCACGGCCGCTTGCCCGTGACCGCGCTGCGCATCGGCCACTTGAAGATCGACGATCAGAACCCCGCCAGTGCCCCGCAGCCGCTGAGCGCATTGCAATTGCCTCTGCACATCGATTTGCCCTGGCAAGTGGACCAACTGGCCTGGGCAGGACCACCGGCCCTGGAAATCTCTGGCCTGAATGGGCACTACCGCTACGACGGCACCGCGCACCAACTGGAGATGCAGCCTTTTGAAGTGGCACAAGGGCGCTACAGCCTGCAGGTGCATCTGCAAGCGGCATCGCCCATGGCCTTGAAGGCCGCTGTGCAAGGTCAGGTCCACACACCCGCAACGACACGCACCCGCGCCATGGTGCTGGAGGCACAAGCCTCGCTGACCGGCACACTTGCAGGCGAGCAAGCTGCTCTTGCGCTGCAGGCCAACGTGCACCCAGCCTCATTGCCCGCTTCTGGCGCAGGCATGCACATGTTGCTGCACGCCCAAATTCACCCCTGGCAACAGCAAAGCATCACGCAGGCCGAGGCCGATTGGCAAGAGCTGAACCTGGCCGCCCTGTGGCCCGGTGCGCCACAGACCACGCTGGCCGGTCAAGCGACCGTGAAGCCACAAGGCCCTCACTGGCAGATTCAGGCCCGCGTGAGCAATCAGTCGCCGGGCCCCTGGGACAAGGCGCGTCTGCCCCTGAGCCAACTGAACATCCAATTGCAGCGCGGGGGCGATGCCTTGTGGCAAGTGCAGCAACTGCAAGCGGGCATCGCCAGTGGCCAGGTGCAGGGCCAAGGGCAGCAGACCCCTGCTGGCTGGAGGGGGATGTTTCAACTCAACGGTATCCGCCCCGAGCAACTGCACAGCGCTTTGTCGGGCGGGGCCTTGCGCGGTCAAATCCAGGCACAGGCCACGAAGGCCGACACCGTGTCGGTGCTGGCTGACCTGAACGCTGAACGCAGCAGCGCCCAAAATACAGGCCCCCTGCACTGGGACAAGCTGCACCTGCAAGGCCAATGGCAAGCCACGCAATGGGAAGTTCAGTCTCTGGACATCGCCGGGGCCGATGCCCGAGTGCAAGGCCAGTTCACGTTCAAGCCCACGCAACAAGCCGTACAAGGACAAGTCCAGTGGCAACTGCCGGGCATGCAAGCGCAGGCTCAAGGACTGATGTCCCCTCAACAAGGTCAAGGCAGCCTTCAGATCAACACGACCGATGCCGCTCTCAGCATGGCCTGGCTGCGTCGTTGGCCCGGCTGGGCAGAACGTCTGAAAAACTGGCAAGCTGCTGGACCTGCACAACTGCAGGCCCAATGGCAAGGCGGCTTTCGCCAGGCCGATGCACCCATTCAACTGAACATGACCTTGCCCCGCATGAGCTTGTCCAGCCCAGGCGCACAGACGTGGCAACTGCAACAAGCACAGCTCTCGGTGCAGGGTCGCCTTCAAGCGATGCAAGGCAGCCTCGACGCCCAACTGCTGCACGGCGCACAGCGCATCGAGGCACAGTCCCAGTGGCATGCCACCAGCACCACACTGTTCGGACAAGAATGGCAGGGGCAAATTGACAAGGCCTGGGTACAGGCCTCCTCGGCCGTGAAGGCTTCGCCATGGAAAGCGCAACTGCAAGAAGCGGTTTCATGGCAATGGAGTCCTGCTGCTGTGCACTGGCAAGCCGGCCGTGTCCAATTGCAAGGCCCCACACCTGGATGGGCTCATGTGCAATGGGATGCGGGTCAATGGCGAGCCGCCACCACACACCCTGCGCGTCCCGAAGTGCATGTCACTGCTGAGTCCACCCAAGTGTCGGTTCGAATGGAAGACCTGCCCATGAACTGGCTGCCTTTCGACTTTGGCCCCGACATTCAAAGTGATTTGTTGCTCAAAGGCCAGCTTCAACTGGATCAAACTGATGCGTTGAATCTCAAAGCCGTTGTGGAACGCAGTCGCGGAGACTTGCGCATACATGCAGACAATGCCCCCGGGCAACGCTTGGACGCAGGACTGCGAGAGGCTCGCCTGGTGTTGCAAATCAACAATGCCCAAGTGCAGACTCAGCTGAGTTGGGACAGCGAACAAATGGGGCAGCTGCAAGCGCAAGCTCAAACCCTGTTAAGCCATGACGCCCAAGGTTGGCATTGGCCTGAGCAAGCGCCCGTATCGGGCTGGCTGAACACCCAACTGCCACGCGTGGGCGCATGGTCCTTGCTGGCTCCACCGGGCTGGCGTGTGCAAGGCACTTTGGATTCGCGACTCGAACTCCGTGGAACGCGGCAAAGTCCGCAGTGGCAAGGCCATGTGCAAGCCAACGACCTGGCCGTGCGATCGGCCGTACAAGGCATTGAATTCAGCCAAGGCCAATTGCGAGCGCGTGTGCACGGCCAACAAGTCGATCTGGAGCAATTCAGTCTGCGCGGTGCGGGCGCACAAGGCGGCCAGTTGCAGGCGCAAGGTCAGCTCAACTGGCTTGCGCCCAGCGCACAGGACAACACCTCCTCGCCCCTGGGCCAAGTCGACATGGCGCTTCAAATGCAGGCCCAAGCCCTTCGCGTGAGCAACCGTGCCGACCGTCGCCTGGCGATATCAGGGCAAGTCAATGCCCAGCTCAAACGCGGGCAGATGCAAGTGCGCGGACAAGTGCAGGCGGATCAAGCCTTGTTCATCTTGCCCGAAGACAGCACTCCCACACTGGGCAAAGATGTGCACATCACCGACACCCGCAGCGCCCAGGCGACCCTCAGCGCAGCACCACCGCCCAGCACACCATCCCTCATCGGCACCCCCGATGTGCAAGTCACGCTGGACCTCGGACCCGACTTTCAGGTTCAGGGCCTGGGTTTGACCACGCGCCTGGCAGGTCAAGTGAATTTGCTGAGCAACGCCACCACCAAAGGGCTGCCACGTTTGAACGGCGAGGTTCGAACCGAGGGCGGACGCTACAAAGCCTATGGCCAGCACCTGAACATCGAGACCGGCTTGCTGCGCTTCAATGGGCCCTATGACAATCCGCTGCTGGACATTCTGGCCATCCGACCCAACCTGTCACAACGGGTGGGGGTGCAAATCAGCGGCAGTGCGACAACGCCTAAAGTGCGCTTGTACGCAGACCCCGACATGGCCGACGCCGACAAGCTGGCCTGGCTGGTCCTGGGGCGCTCGGGTGCCAACGGGGGCGCTGAATCGGCTGTCTTGCAACAAGCTGCATTCGCCTTGTTCAGTGGCAACGGCAAAACCCTGAGAGGCGAAATGGCGGGTGCACTGGGCCTGGACGAAATTTCACTGGCCAACGGCAGCCGCAGCGACACCACCGCCACCGGTGCAGCGGTCAGCTTGGGCAAACGCCTGTCCAAAGACTTCTACCTTGTGTACGAAACCAGTCTGCGCGGCACCTTCGGCAGCTTCTATGTGTTTTATGACCTCTCGCGCCGCCTGACCTTGCGGGCGCAAACCGGGCAAGACAACGCGCTCGATTTGATTTACACGGTCCGCAAGGATTGAGCTTCAAGCCAAGGGCCCCAGGATCGCGCCTGTAAAATAACGACTCCGCCGCCGTAGTTCAATGGATAGAACGAGTGCCTCCTAAGCGCTAGATACAGGTTCGATTCCTGTCGGAGGCACCACACACCAGCCCGCAAAGTCACTCGCCTTGCGGGCTTTTTTGCGCCCGCTCAAGCTTGCGGATGGAACTGCAAAGCCGCCAAGCTGGCATACAAGCCGCCTTGCGCCTGCAGCTGGGCGTGGGTGCCCTGCTCCACCAATCGGCCACGGTCCATCACCCAGATCACATCGGCTTGTTGCACCGTGGCCAGGCGGTGCGCGATGACCACCGTGGTGCGGCCTTGCATGGCCTGGTCGAGTGCGGCTTGCACCATCTTTTCGCTTTGCGCATCCAGGGCGCTGGTGGCCTCGTCCAGCAGCAGCAAGGGCGGGTTCTTGAGCATGGCGCGGGCAATCGCGATGCGCTGGCGTTGACCGCCCGACAAACGAACACCCCGATCGCCCAGATCGGTGTCAAAGCCTTCGGGCAGCTGCATGATGAATTCCAGCGCATGAGCGGCCTCGGCGGCGGCACGCACTTGGGCCTCGCTGGCCTGCGGTCGGCCATAGCGGATGTTGTCCATCACGCTGCCCGAAAAAATCACCGGCTCTTGCGGCACGATGCCGATGCGGCTGCGCAAGTCGTGCAGACGCATCTGGTCGATGGGCACCCCGTCCAGCACGATGCGGCCAAACTGCGGATCGTGAAAACGCATCAGCAAATCGAACAGCGTGGTCTTGCCCGCGCCGCTGGGGCCCACCACCGCCACGGTCTGCCCGGCTTCGATGCGGCCACGCAATTGGTCGATCGCCCAACTTTGCGGGCGCGAGGGGTAAGAGAACTTGACCGACTCCACAGCCACCGTCGAGCCGCCCTGCGGCCAGGGGGCCGTCAGCGGTGTCGCCACTTCCTGAATAGGGGGTTCGCTGTGCAGCAGCTCCATCAAACGCTCGGTCGCCCCGGCCGCACGCAGCATGTCGCCATAGACCTCGCCTAAGACGGCAAAAGCGCTGGCCAGCAAGATCACATAGACCACCGTCTGGCCCAAGGCCCCGGCCGTGGTGCTGCCCGCCCGCACCGACAAAGTGCCCATGTAAAGGCCCCACAGCAGCACCGCACTCGAAGCCGCAATGATGAAGCCCACCAACACCGCCCTCGCCCGGATGCGGCGCAAGGCCGTGCCCAAAGCGCGTGTGGTCGAAGCCACAAAGCGCTCGGCCTCGCGCTGCTCGGCGGTGTAGCTTTGCACCACCGGAATCGCATTGAGCACTTCGGAGGCAAGCGCACTGGCATCGGCCACACGGTCCTGGCTGGCCCGCGACAACTTGCGCACACGCCGCCCCAAAAAGACCGATGGCAAGACCACCAGCAACAACACCACCATGACCTGCAACATGAGCACCGGGTTGGTCCAGACCAGCATGGCCATGGCCCCCAGGCCCATGACCAGGTTACGCAGCCCCATCGAGAACGATGAGCCCACCACGGTCTGCACCAAGGTCGTGTCGTTCGTCAGGCGCGACAAGACCTCGCCCGATTGCGTGTTCTCGAAGAAGGCCGGGCTTTGCTCCAGCACATGGGCATACACCGCATTGCGCACATCGGTGGTGATGCGCTCGCCCAGCCAGCTGACCGCGTAATAGCGCAGCGAAGAAAACACCGCCAGCGCCAAAGCCACCGCAAACAAAGCCACAAAGTGCTGGGCCAGCTGCTCGGCACTGCCCCCAGAGGCCAGGCCCTGGTCAATCAGTTGACGCAGCGCCCACGGAAAAGCCAGCGTGGTGCCCGCCGCCAGCAACAAAAACACCGCCGCCAGCCCCAAGGCCCAGCGGTAAGGCTTGAGGAAAGGCAGGAGACCGGAAAGCGAGGAAGGACGGGCTCGCACCTTTTCAGGCGTCACAGAGGGGTTCAAAATAGACTCTTGGGTTGAGGGTGTCATACCGTGAGCATATCTGCACAGAGACCTCGCCCAACCTGGCCATGACGATTGAGCAGCTCAGCGGCCTGGAATCAATGGCCCATCGCTTCGCTGAGCAGATTTTGATATTGGCTTCTGACCACTGGTGCCACCACTTTGGGATAGACAGGAACATATTGATAGGTCTCGCCCTGTGCTAAAAAACCTTCCGCCCAAGCTCCACAAATCACCGCCTCTTCCTTCAAATAGCCATCACGTGCCATCCAAGCACCCTGCAATGTCTGAGCTTCTTCAGTACGTCGCTTGACGGCAATGGCCTGCACACTGTTCGTCACAGCCCTAGCCGTTTCCTTCATATGAACATCCGTGAAAATGTCCACAGCTTTGCTCAATCGTGAACTGCGATCAGGATCAGCTGCATAGGTCTTAGCCAAGAGACTGAAGATGGCTGCGCAATGCATGGCTTGCCCAGCCAAACGTGTCTCTTGCGCCGCCACCCTGTGGCTCACCGAAAACAAGGCCAAAACCAGCATGGCCATGCGAACTTGAATGGAAGTCATCGTGTTTCCTTACTTATGTGAATGCAACGCAAGATAATAAAAAACTCACAGCATAACGATACACCGCCAGCCCAAGAGCCAGGAAAACAGGAAGACTTGAAATAGGCAATGCATCAGTCATTTTGACAAGCTGACGCTCCAGGTATGAACATGGGTTTGGCCATATCACTCTTTTGTCGATATTGCTGCTCATGGACCAATTGCTGCAAATTGATGGAACTCAAAAGCTGGACGATTTGCCTGTTGAAATCAGCCCAAAGATCGCTTTTCATGGTGCCACTGATCATGGACAAATTATTGCCCATCGATTCATCCACCGCCAACGCGATGTCTGCCAAGTTGATCTCTTCAGGTCCCTTGCTCAGTGAATATCCACCACCAGGTCCACGGGTACTTTCAACCAGTTGGTGTGCCATGAGTCTGCTGAAAATCTCCTCCAGATACGTCATCGATATTTTTCGACGTTCGCAGATTTTCGACAGTGGCACAGGCCCATGCGGGTAGTTCAGGGCGACATCAATCATGGCCGTCACAGCCAAGGCAATTTTTGAACGCAATCGCAGCACATCATTCTTTCTTTGTGGTCATGAGATATTTCAACCGACCTCCACGCACGCTCATCCGCGCATGGCCAGTCCAAAGGAAAGTCATAGTGGGTGCGCAGCCGGAACTTCGGAAATGAAAAAAAGGGGGCCCCAGTCAAGGAGCCCCCGAACTGAGCGCGAGTACCTGCCGCGCTCATGACCTTTGATCTCACTATATATAAGATGAAACTTATTTACAATGGGACAACCCCTGAACAAACAACTTGAGCGCCAAAGCCTTGTGCCCCACATCCAACGAGAACCCCACATGATTCGGAAAATCGTCACCATGCTTTTGAGCTTGACCTTCGCCGCATGCTCTGCGTCCAACACCACAGACAAGGTGTCACTCGAAGAGGCTCGCACAGCACATGAAAATGGCAAAGTGTTACTGATCGACATCCGGGAAAGACGTGAGCAGATGACGGGCGTGGCGCAAGGCGCTGTCTTGCTGCCCATGAGCGAACTGCCACAAAAACAATCATTGATACCCAAAGACCCCGCACAACCCGTGCTGCTGATTTGCAACACTCAAAATCGGTCTAAAGCAACGCTGGATAAATTGAAACAACAAGGGTATCAAAACATCCGTTACGTCGAAGGCCCCGATGGCCACGCCAAACTGCCCCACTTATGGCCGGTCAAACTGCTCCAGGCAAGACGGCCCGATTATGACGTTTCAGAGCCGATGACGATGCGGGCGGCGGCCTCCTTGAGTCGGTAGCTCT
>Ga0228698_1000037_pt1 | contig 137087 bp, 139 predicted proteins | sample McNCre117_Aug_MG_FD_178015 | JGI IMG/M metagenome (GOLD analysis project Ga0228698, IMG submission 178015) | Freshwater microbial communities from McNutts Creek, Athens, Georgia, United States - 1-17_Aug_MG | ecosystem: Environmental > Aquatic > Freshwater > Creek | place: USA: Georgia... | reverse complement strand
TGGCTCCATTACGGCGATCTTGCGCTGGCTCCAATATGCCGATCACGCACTGGCTCCATAACGGCGATCATCGACTGGCTCCTATATGCCGATCTCAAAGTGGCTCCAATATGCCGGTCGGTGACAGCCCCACCTGAGTAGGGCAGACGACCCGCTCAGGAAGCGTTCAGCAGCGACTCGATCAGCTGGTGCAATTCCGCAAAATTGGGGGCACCGACATACTTCTTGACGACTTCGCCGCGTTTGTTCACGACAAAGGTGGTGGGGGTCAGCTGGATGTCGCCCCAGGCCTTCGCGGCTGCGCCGGTGTTGTCGATCGCCACTTTGAAGGGCAATTGGCGCGTTTGCGCAAAATTCACCACGTAGCTGGGCGGGTCGTAGCTCATGGCCACGGCCAGGGTCTCAAAGCCACGGTCCTTGAATTTTTTGTGGGTGGCGATCAGCTCGGGCATCTCGGCCACACAGGTGGTGCAACTGGTGGCCCAAAAATTCAGCAGAAATACTTTTCCTTGCAATTGCGTGGTCGAGATCTTGGTGCCGTCGAGCAAAACATACGAAGATTCGGGCGCGCGGTCGTTGGCGCAGGCTGCCAACAGGCAAGCCAGGCCCAAAGTGCGCAGCCAAGTCCATATGCGGCCATGAGCGAGTCGCCAATTCAAGGGAGTATTCAAGTGCATCTTCATCGTCGAAAGTTTAATACGTTTGGTGTGGCCGCGGGCCTGTGGGTCATTGCCCCAGCCCACGCACTGGGCCTGAATGATTTGAGCACGGTGGATGCCTCCAAAGGTTTGAAGTTGGCGCTGGAAAAAGGGGCCGATGCAGCGATTCAATTGCTGGGTGTGCAAGACGGCTTCATGGGCAACGACAAAGTGCGCATTGGACTGCCCGATGCCCTGAACAAAGGTGCCAAGTGGCTCAAGACCATGGGACTGGGCAAGCAACTCGATGAGTTGACGCTGCAGATGAACCGTGCCGCCGAAGCGGCCGTGCCCTTGTCGAAAAAATTGCTCACCCAATCGATTCAGACCATGTCCGTACAGGACGCCAAGGGCATCTTGCAAGGTGGAGACAACTCGGTCACCCAATTTTTTGTAGACAAGACGCGTGCACCGCTGACCACCGAGTTCATGCCCACGGTGAAAGAATCGCTGAGCAAGCTGGGCGTGGTGGACCAGTTCAATGCCATCGCCGGCAAGCTGTCGGGCATGGGGCTGGTGCCCAAAGACAAGGCGAATCTGGAAGCCCATGTCACCGACAAAACCTTGTCAGGTCTTTATTTCATGATCGGTGAAGAGGAAAAGAAGATCCGGCAAAACCCTGCAGAAGCAGGCAGCGCCTTGCTCAGCAAAGTGTTCGGCGCTTTGCGTTGAGCCCGGCCGCTTTCAGGTGCTGCTATCGAGCAGCCAATGGGTCAGGCCCAGCGGGTCACTGACCATCGGATCGTGTCCGGTGTCCATCGTCACCACGCGTGAGCCAGGCAGCCAATGGCCATCCCAAAATTGCGGATCGACCATCCGCTGCCGACTGACGTCGATGGTGGCCAGTGGCGGCCGTGTGCAGTTGATGAAAGTGCGTGGCACGGTCGCAATCCGGCGTGGGTCAAAGTTCAGCACCTGCGTATAAGGCCCGCCGGGGTGGCGTGTTTGCCTGCGAGCCACCCAGGCGTGGTCCTCTCCGCTCAGACCGAAGACCGCAGGATCAGGCGCAGGAAAGCTGTGCAAAGGATCAGCCTCTGAGGCGGCGATGCGTGCCGCACGTGTGGCGGCCTCATGGGTGCTGCTCCAACTCTCGCCCGGCGCAGGCAACACCGCGTCCAGGTAAACCAGATGGCGCAAGCGCTCTGGGCGGCGGTCGGCCACGGCGGTGCCGATCATGCCGGCATAAGAATGGACCACCAGCACCACATCGTTCATCTCTTCGGCATCTATGGCCGAAAGCACATCCTGGATGTGGGTCTCCAGGTCAATGCCGGGTCGCAGCAAATGCGAGCGCTCGCCCACGCCCGTCAAGGTGACCGCGTGGGCGCGGTGCCCAGCTTGGATCAGAGGGGTCAACACCCGCTGCCAGCACCACGCGCCATGCCATGCGCCGTGGACCAAAAGAAAGTTCGCCATCAGATCACCCCTTTGCCGCGCAGTGGCCCCAGTTGCTCGGCCGACCAACCCAGCACTTCGGACAGCACTTCTTGGGTGTGTTGGCCCAGCATGGGCGGCGGCAGGTCTTGACGCACGGGGGTGCGGCTCATCTTGATGGGGCTGGACACCAGGCGCAAATCGGGTTTGACGGGATGCACCCAGTCGGTGACCATGCCGCGCTCGCGCACCTGGGGGTCTTCAAACACCTCGCCCAAATGGTTGATGGCACCACAAGGCACTTTGGCGGCTTCCAGCGCGGGCAGCCATTGGGCCTTGGTGCGGGTGAGCATGATGGCTTCGAGCAGCGGCACCAGCTCGGCGCGGTGACGCACCCTGTCCGCATTCAGGGCATACCGAGGATCTTGCGCAATCTCGGGGCGACCTGCCACAGCGCAGAACTTGGCGAACTGACCATCGTTGCCCACGGCCAAAATCAGGTGGTCACGCGTGCCGGGCGCAGAGTCTGCTGGTGCCTGCACCTCGAAGACCTGGTAGGGCACGATGTTCTGGTGTGCATTGCCAGCGCGGCCCGGCACCTTGCCGCTGACCAGGTAGTTGGAGCCCAGATTGGCCAGCATGGCGACCTGCGTGTCGAGCAAGGCCATGTCCACATGCTGGCCTTCGCCCGTGCGCTCAGCGTGGCGCAGGGCCGCCAAGATGGAGACCGTGGCGTACATGCCGGTGAACAAATCGGCCACCGCCACGCCCACCTTTTGGGGGCCACCGCCCAAATCGTCGCGCTCGCCCGTCACGCTCATCAAGCCGCCGATGCCTTGGACCGCGTAGTCGTAACCTGCCCGCTCGCGGTAGGGGCCAGTCTGGCCAAAGCCGGTCACGCTGCAGTACACCAGACGGGGGTTGATCGCGCTCAGGCTGGCAAAGTCCAGCCCATAGCGGGCCATGTCGCCCACTTTGAAGTTCTCCACAAAAACATCGCAGTGCTTGACCAGCTCGCGGATCATGGCCTGGCCTTCGGGCTGGGCGATGTCGCAGGTGACCGAGCGTTTGTTGCGGTTGGCACCGAGGTAGTACGCGGCTTCGGCCGTGTCCTGGCCTTGGGCGTCTTTCAAGAAGGGCGGACCCCAGCTGCGGGTGTCATCGCCGCTGCCGGGGCGCTCAATCTTGATCACGTCCGCGCCCAGGTCGGCCAGCGTTTGTGTACACCAAGGGCCTGCCAAGACGCGGGACAGGTCGAGAACGCGGATGCCATCGAGTGAATTCATGCGTTCATTGTCGCGAAAAACAAAGATCGCAGGTGATCAGGATAATCACCCCATGCGAACCTTTTCATGGGCCCTGGTGGCCAGCCTCACGACGGCCTTGTTTTTGAGCGCCTGCAGCCCTGACCAAAATTGGCGGGACGTGGGCTTTGAGGGCGCCACCCTCAAAGTTCAGCTGCCGTGCAAACCTGACCGTACCACGCGCTCTGTGCCGCTGGGCGGGGTGCCGGTGGACATGCAAGTGGTCGGTTGTGAAAGCGGGCAGGCCATGGTGGCGGTGATGAGCGCACCCTTGCAGGCCGGTGGCGACGCCAATGCCGTGCTGACGGGGTGGCGACAGGCGACACTGGCCCATGCAGGCGTCAAGCAACCTCTGACGGCAGACCAGCAGCAAGTCTGGCAGCGCCCTGGCTTTTTGCCTTTGACAGCAGCCATCCGCATTCAGTCGACCGGACAAGGTGCGCAGGGGCAGGCGCTGTCGATGTACGCCGTCTGGGGCGCTGTGGCCGAGGGCGAGCGGGTGCGGCTGGTGCATGCTGTGGTCTATGACCGACGCGATGCGGCCGATTTGGCGGGTACCTTGTTTGATGGGATTCGCCCATGAGCACAGCGACACACCCGGATCACTTGCCGCGACGCATGGCGGTGGTGGTCTTTTTGGCGTTTGCGCTGGCGTACTTTTTTTCGGCCTTGGTGCGGGCCATCACGGCCACCTTGTCGCCCACCTTGACGCAGGAGTTTCAGCTCAGTGCGCAAGACCTGGGCTTGCTGGCGGGCGGCTACTTTTTGGGCTTTTCGCTCACCCAGTTGCCGCTGGGGCGCTGGCTGGATCGGCATGGTCCCAAAAAAGTCATTCTGGCCTTTTTGTCTGTGGCGGTGCTGGGCTGTCTGGCGTTTGCCAAGGCGGAAAGCTTTCACGGTTTGTTGGCGGCGCGGGTGCTGTGCGGCATGGGTGTGAGCGCTTGCCTGATGGCCCCCTTGACCGGTTACCGGCGCTGGTTTGACGCGCCCACGCAGTTGCGCACCAACTCCTGGATGCTGATGACCGGCTCCTTTGGCATGGTCGCCGCCACCTTGCCCGTGCAGTGGTTGATGCCGATTTGGGGTTGGCGTGCTTTGTTTTTGATGCTGGGCGGCATGATCGCGCTGGCGATGGTCTTGATTGCGCTCTTGGTGCCCCGCTGGCAGTCCGCGCCCGTGGCCGCAACCAGTCACGGGGATGACGATGGCAGCTACCGCGCCATTTGGCGCAACCGCTATTTCTGGCGCATGACCCCGATCGGGTTTTTCAGCTACGGCGGCATGGTGGCGATTCAGACTTTGTGGGCGGGGCCCTGGATGACCCAGGTGGCGGGCTGGACGGCGCAAGAAGCAGCGACCGGCTTGTTTGTGATCAATCTGAGCATGCTGGTGAGCTTTTGGCTGTGGGGCCTGATCACGCCCCGTCTGGCCCGTTGGGGTTTGCGCGTTGATCAGCTGATCGCCTGGGGCTTGCCCCTGACTTTTGGCGTGCTGGCCTTCATGGTGTGGCAAGGCCCTGCATTGGGCGCGGCGGCGGCGGGCACCTTGGCCGTGTTTTGCGTGTGCAGCACCTTTGTGGCGCTGGCCCAACCGGCGGTGGGCATGGCTTTTCCTGCGCACCTAGCAGGGCGGGCACTGTCGGCCTACAACCTGGTGATCTTTGCCGGTATTTTTGTGGTGCAGTGGGGTATTGGCCTGGCGGTGGACGCGGGCCGCGCGGCGGGCTTGGACAAGCCCATGGCGTATCAGGTGGCTTTGGCCGCGTTCGCGGTGTGTTCCTGTGTGTCTTGGCTGTATTTTGTGTTCAGCAAGTCCGATCAGCCCCGATAATTCAAGCCATCATGATCGGCATCCTCATCATCGCCCACGCCCCGCTGGCCAACGCCTTGCGCGAATGCGCCTTGCACGTCTTTCCCGACTGCGCACCGGGCGTGTTGGCGCTGGATGTGTTGCCGCACGACGCCCCCGAAACCAGTCTGGCCGACGCACGCCGTGCCATGGCCCAGCTGGGCACCGACGAGGTGCTGCTGCTCAGCGATGTGTTTGGTGCCACGCCTTGCAACGTGGCGCAGCAGTTGAACAACAGCGCACAAACCCGCTTGGTGGCTGGTGTGAATTTGCCCATGCTGCTGCGCAGCGTCTGTTACCGCCACGAAAGCCTGGACCAGCTGGTGAGCCGCGCACAGGCGGGCGGCACCCAGGGCGTCATGACCGTGGGCAGCACCGCCCCCCAAAATCAAACAGGAAAGAGACATGCCCCAAGCCACCACGATCATCAGCAATAAACTGGGCCTTCACGCCCGCGCATCGGCCAAGCTGACCAAGCTGGCGGGCAGTTTTCCGTGCGAGGTCTGGCTCAGCAAGGGCGAGCGCCGCATCAACGCCAAGAGCATCATGGGCGTCATGATGCTGGCCGCTGGCCTGGGCAGTGAAGTGACGCTGGAGACTGTTGGCGAGCGCGATCAGGAAGCCCTGGAGGCCTTGCTGGCGCTGATGGCCGACAAATTTGGCGAAGGCGAGTGAGCATGAGTGAACACGCCCGCATGAGCGCCTGGGAGGTGATCGCATGACCTTCAGCATCCATGGCCTTGCCGTGGCGCGTGGCATTGCCATCGGGCGTGCCGTGCTGGTGGCCTCCAGCCGGGTCGATGTGGCCCACTACTTCATCCAGCCCGACCAGGTGGCCAGCGAGATCGAGCGCCTGCGCAAGGCCCGCGACGAGGTGGTGGACGAACTGCAGCGCCTGCAAAAAGACATGCCCAAGGACGCGCCGCACGAGCTGGTCGCCTTGCTCGATGTGCACATGATGCTGTTGCAGGACGTGGAGCTGACGTCCGGCGTGCGCCAGTGGATCGAAGAGCGTCTGTACAACGCCGAATGGGCGCTGACCAGCCAGCTGGAGATCATTGCCCGTCAGTTCGACGAGATGGAAGACCCTTATTTGCGCGAACGCAAAGCCGACATGGAGCAAGTGGCCGAGCGGGTGCTGCACTGCCTCAAGGGGACGGGTTCATTGGTCACGCAGGCCAAGCGGCCCGCAAGGCCTCAGCAGGAACTGCAGCTGGGCGACACCATGGATGTGCCGCTGGTGCTGGTGGCGCACGATTTGTCACCCGCCGACATGCTGCAGTTCAAGCAAAGCGTGTTCGCCGGTTTTGTCACCGATGTCGGCGGCAAGACTTCGCACACCGCCATCGTGGCCCGCAGCTTGGACATTCCGGCGGTGGTGGGTGCACGCAGTGCCAGCCAACTGGTCAAGCAAGACGACTGGGTCATCATCGACGGCGATGCCGGTGTGGTCATCGTGGACCCGTCGCCCATCATCTTGGCCGACTACGGTTTCAAACAGCGGCAAGGCGATCTGGAGCGTGAACGCCTGGCCCGTTTGCGCCACACCCCGGCGGTCACGCTGGACGGTCAAAAAATCGAATTGCTGGCCAACATTGAAATGCCGGAAGACACCTTGGCCGCGATCACCGCTGGCGCGGTGGGTGTGGGCTTGTTCCGAAGCGAATTTTTGTTCATGGGTCGCCAGGGCAATTTGCCCGGCGAGGATGAGCAGTACGAGGCTTACCGCCGCGCCGTCGATGGCATGAACGGCTTGCCGGTGACGGTTCGCACGGTGGATGTGGGGGCCGACAAACCCCTGGACGAAGCCCGTCACGATGCCGCGCACTTGAACCCTGCACTGGGTTTGCGGGCCATCCGCTGGAGCTTGGCGGACCCGTCCATGTTCCTCACGCAGTTGCGTGCCATCTTGCGTGCAGCGGCACATGGCAAGGTCAATTTGCTGATCCCCATGCTGGCGCATGGCAGCGAGATCCGTCAGACCATCGCCCTGATCGATCAAGCCCGTCAGGACCTGGACCGGCGTGGAGTGGCTTATGGCCCGGTGCGACTGGGGGCCATGATCGAGATCCCTGCCGCAGCCTTGTCTTTGCGCCTGTTCCTCAAGCATTTCGACTTCTTGTCGATTGGCACCAACGATCTGATCCAATACACCCTGGCGATTGACCGCGCCGACGAGTCGGTGGCCCATCTGTACGACCCGCTTCACCCGGCTGTGCTGCGTTTGGTGGCCGACACGATCACCGAATGCATCCGGCAAGGCAAAGGCGTCTCGGTGTGCGGCGAGATGGCCGGCGACGTGACCATGACCCGCTTGCTGTTGGGGCTGGGCTTGCGCAGTTTTTCGATGCACCCCTCACAGGTCTTGTCGGTCAAGCACCAGGTCTTGCGCTCGGACACCGCCAAGCTGGCGCTGTGGGCCCAGCAGGTGCTCGAATCCGACGAGCCCGCCACGCTGATGCCCGTCACGCGTTGAAGGGGCAGGCGGTCAGACCGCAGTCAAGTCGTCACAGTTTTCAGCGGTTCAACGCCGCGTGGGCTTGTTGATCCGCGTGATAGCTTGATCTGACCATCGCACCCACAGCCGCGTGGGTGAAGCCCATTTCATAGGCCTTGGCCTCGAACATCTTGAAGGTGTCGGGGTGCACATAGCGGCGCACCGGCAGGTGGCTGTTGCTGGGGGCCAGGTACTGGCCAATGGTCAGCATCTCGATGTTGTGGGCACGCATGTCGCGCATGACCTCGAGGATTTCTTCGTCGGTCTCGCCCAAGCCGACCATCAGGCCGCTCTTGGTGGGCACGTTCGGAAACAGGGCCTTGAATTTTTTCAGCAGGTTCAGCGAGAACTGGTAGTCCGAGCCGGGACGTGCTTCCTTGTACAGGCGCGGCACGGTTTCCATGTTGTGGTTCATCACATCAGGCGGCGCGGCTTTCAGGATCTCCAGGGCACGGTCATCGCGGCCCCTGAAGTCGGGCACCAGCACTTCGATCTGGGTGGTGGGGGACAGTTCGCGCGTTTTGCGGATGCACTCCACAAAGTGGCCTGCGCCGCCGTCGCGCAGGTCGTCTCGGTCCACGCTGGTGATGACGACGTACTGCAGCTTCAGCTGCGCAATGGTCTTGGCCAGGTTGTCGGGCTCGTTCACATCGAGTGGGTCGGGGCGGCCATGGCCCACGTCGCAAAACGGGCAACGGCGGGTGCACTTGTCACCCATGATCATGAAGGTGGCCGTGCCTTTGCCAAAACATTCGCCGATGTTGGGGCAACTGGCTTCTTCGCACACGGTGACCAATTTGTTGGCACGCAACACGTCCTTAATTTCATAAAAGCGCGTGGTGGGTGAGCCGGCTTTGACGCGGATCCACTCGGGCTTTTTGAGCACTTCAGCCTGCTCGACCTTGACCGGGATGCGCGAGAGTTTGGCGGCGGCTTTTTGTTTGGCCAGGGGGTCGTAGTTTTCGACGCTTTGCGCTTCGCGCACCACGTTGCGATCGGTCGGGTTGTTGCTCATCAAATTCTTTCGGTCATGGCTTTCGCGTTGTGCGCCTGGCCAAGGTTCATAAACGGGCGGCCAGTTGTCGGGCCAGCACTTGGGCGGCTTCGTCCCAGGTGGTTTCAACCCCGATTGTAGAAAGGTCCACAGTTTTCAGGCCCGCATAGCCGCAGGGGTTGATGCGGGTAAAGGGTTCCAGGTCCATGGCCACGTTCAGGGCCGCGCCGTGGTAGGTGCAGTGTCGGCTGACCTTGATGCCCAAGGCGCTGATCTTGCCCAGACCTTTGAAGGGGTCGCTGGGCAGTGCTGGGCCGACCAGTGCGGCATGGCTGAAAGGGTCATCGAGGCGCACGTAAATGCCCGGTGCGCCGGCCACGCGGTGCCCCGTCACGCCAAAGTGCGCCAAGGTGCGGATCACCGACTCTTCGAGTTTGTAAACGTATTCCTTGACGTAGTAGCCGGCGTTTTGCAGGTTGACCAAGGGGTAGGCCATGACTTGACCGGGGCCGTGAAACGTCACCTGACCGCCCCGGTTGGTTTGCACCACGGGGATGTCGCCAGGCATCAGCACATGATCGGCCTGTCCGGCCAAACCTTGGGTGAACACAGGCGGGTGTTCGCACATCCACAACTCGTTGGGTGTGTCGGTTTGACGCTGCGCCGTGAACGCCTGCATGGCCTCGTAGGTCGGCAGGTAATCCACGCGCCCCAGGTTGCGCACGATCATGGTCAGAGCACGATTTTGACCATGGGGTGCCCGGTCAAGGCGCGGTACAAATCGTCCAGCTGTTCGCGGCTGGTGGCGGTGATGTTGAGCGTCACGCCCAGGTAGTTGCCGCCCTTGCTGGGGCGCAGCTCCATGGTGGAAGCGTCAAAGCCGGGGTCAAATTGCAAAGCCACTTCAACCAGGGCTTCGGCGAAACCGTCGACCATGGCCCCCATCACCTTGATGGGGAAGATCGAGGGGTATTCGATCAGGCTGTCTTTGCGCGGATCGGTGCCGGATGGAGGGGTGATGGATGCACTCATGAAAATCCTGTGATCGTTGGGGTGTCTTCAGCGCCAGATGATGACCGCCCCCACGGCGAGCCAACCCAGGGCGAAATTGGTCAACACCAGCGGGTGAATTTGGCCCAGGGCTTTGCCGGCGGCGGGCCAGTCTGCGGCATGCACCGCAGCTCGTAGCCTGCGAAACGGCGCGAACCAGATGTGGGCAAAAATGAGGCACATCAAGATGCCGATGCCCGACATGGCGTGCCAGCCTTTGGGGGCCAGTTTCATGTCCGCGCCCGACAGCATCCACAAGCCTGTGGCCAGCAGTGCCGCGATGCAAATCCACACCATCACAAAAAAGCGCGACAGCACCGCCGACATGAAGGGCAGGCGCTCCGCGGGCGTCCAGCGCGTGAGGACCACCGGGCGAACGGCCAGAACCATCAAGGCCATACCGCCCAGCCAGACCACGCCAGCGGCCAAGTGGAGAAATTTGAACCATTCGTACATGAAAAACTCCCGGGAATGGGCGAAAAAGAAACGGCCGCAAGAACCGTCAGAACAGGGATTGTCGCTCTTGTCGGCGCGATATTTCGGCGAGAGTCCGACCAAACTCACGGGTAAAGGCTGGTCAGGCGGGGGTTTCTACGTATAATCGAAGGCTTTGCGGGATTTGCCGTGCACGTAACCTCGGTGTAATTTGAGATGGTGAAAATCTCCTCAGACCTTCAGCCGAGCACGGACAAGGTGCGGCCCAGCGGCATTTCTGCCGACCGGGAGAGCCAAGATTCTGCAAATGAAGACCTTGAGTCCGATTTCAAGCCCCTGACTGCCGAACAGGCACAGGCTTTGCGGCAACAAAACCCCATGGCATCGCCTTGGCGTGTCTTGTGGCTCCAAGTGCTGGTGGGTGGCTTGGTCGCCGTGCTGACCGGATGGTTCAGCGGCCAGTCTCGACTGGCGGCATCGGTGGCTTGGGGTGCTGTGGCGGTGGTGATTCCTGCCGTGGTATTTGTCAGGGCTTTGTCCCGGCAAATGCGGATGCGACAAGCCGGTTCTGCTTTGGTGGGGCTGTTTGTCTGGGAATTGGTCAAGATCGTCTTGACCGTGGCGTTGCTTCTGGTGGCGCCCAAAGTGGTTTCTGATTTGAGCTGGCTTGCCCTGGTGGCCGGCTTCGTGGTGACGATGAAGGTGTATTGGCTGGCCATGGCGCTGGGCTGGATGCAACGGAAGTCGAAGCCGAATTGATTTGATGAACTGATTGGTGATTTATGTCTGCTGAACACGCTGGCGCACATGCCCCGACGGCTGGAGAGTACATCCAGCATCACTTGCAACACCTGCAAATGAACTTCTCGTTTGAAGGCGTGAAGCAAACAAGCATTGTTGACTTCAGTCTGTTCAACCTTGACTCCGTGGTGTTTGCCTTGGTGTTGGGTGTGGTGGGTTGCTTGGTCCTGTGGGCCGCTGCTCGCAAAGCCACTTCCGGCGTTCCTGGTCGTTTCCAGGCCGCTGTCGAAATCCTGTCCGAAATGGTGGAAAACCAAGCCAAGGGCGTGATCCACAACGCCAAGAGCCGCAAGCTGATTTCCCCTCTGGCGCTGACGGTGTTTGTCTGGATTTTCCTGATGAACGCCATGGACATGCTGCCTGTGGACCTGATTCCTGGTGCTTGGCACAGTGCCGGCCCTGCTTTGGGTTTCAAAGATTATTTGCGCGTGGTGCCTACGGCCGACCTGTCTTCGACATTGGGCCTGTCTTGCTCCGTGTTGTTCATCTGCTTGGTCTACAACATCAAGATCAAGGGCTTGGGCGGCTGGGCACACGAACTGATTGCTGCGCCCTTTGGTGACCACTGGGCTCTGTATCCGATTAACTTCTTGATGCAGATGATTGAATATTTGGCCAAGACGGTTTCGCATGGCATGCGACTGTTTGGCAACATGTTTGCGGGTGAGTTGGTGTTCATGTTGATTGCCCTCATGGGTGGCGGCTGGGCATTGTCGGCAACTGGCGTGGGTTTGGCCGTTGGTCACATCGTCGCCGGTACCGTGTGGACTTTGTTCCACATCCTGGTCATCACCTTGCAAGCCTTCATCTTTATGATGTTGACGCTGATCTACACAGGTCAAGCGCACGACGCACATTGATGACACTTTTTCTCTCGTTTCTTGTTTCTTTTTTCCACTAACTTTTAGGAGCTTCTCATGGAAAACATTCTCGGCCTGGTGGCATTGGCTTGTGGTTTGATCGTTGGTCTGGGTGCTATCGGCGCTTCCATCGGTATCGCTTTGATGGGCGGCAAATTCCTCGAGTCTTCTGCTCGTCAACCTGAGTTGATGAACGAACTGCAAACCAAGATGTTCATCTTGGCTGGTCTGATCGACGCCGCCTTCTTGATCGGTGTGGCTATCGCTCTGCTGTTCGCCTTCGCCAACCCCTTCGTTCTGAAGTAATCCACGTACCTCTTCACGCAAGAAGAAGGACTGAACCGTGAACATTAACGCTACTCTGTTCATTCAGATGATCGTTTTTGCGATTCTGGTGTGGTTCACGATGAAATTCGTGTGGCCCCCGATCACAAAAGCGCTCGACGAACGAGCACAGAAAATCGCTGACGGCCTCGCTGCCGCCGACAAAGCCAAAGCCGAACTCTCCAACGCCAATGCGCGTGTTGAGGCCGAGCTGGCCCAGTCGCGCAACGAGACGGCTTCGCGCTTGGCTGACGCCGAGCGCCGTGCACAAGGCATCGTTGACGAAGCCAAGGCGCGTGCCACCGAAGAAGGCAACAAGATCATCGCCGCTGCCACAGCTGAAGCTGAGCAGCAAGCTGTCAAGGCCCGCGAAGCCCTGCGTGAGCAGGTCGCAGCCCTGGCCGTGAAAGGCGCCGAGCAGATTCTCCGCAAGGAAGTCAACGCCGGTGTCCACGCTGATCTGCTGAGCCGCCTCAAGACCGAGCTGTAAAAAGCTCCAGCCAGAGAAGACCATGGCAGAACTTGCTACCATCGCCCGCCCTTATGCCGAAGCGCTGTTCAAGGCGCAGGCATCCGATCTTGCTGGCACGGCCGCTTGGCTGGACGAACTGGCTGCCGTTGCCGACAACGCGCAACTGCAACAGTTCGCCGACAGCCCCAAAGTGTCCGACGAGCAGGTGTTCGAGCTGATCTCTGGCGTGGTGCGCTCTGCACTGCCCGAGGCTGGCAAGAATTTCCTGCGCCTGGTGATCGAAAACCGTCGTCTCAGTGCGCTGCCTGTCGTTGCACAGCAGTACCGGGTCCTCATGAATACGCAAGGTGGCACCGCTGACGCGGTGGTCTACAGCGCATTCCCCATCGACGCTTCGGCTTTGGCCGATCTGTCGGCCACGCTCGAAAAGCGCTTTGCGCGCAAGCTCAATGTGAGCGTCGAGCTCGAACCTGCCTTGATTGGCGGTATTCGTGTGGTGGTGGGCGACGAGGTGCTCGATACCTCTGTCAAGGCCCGACTGGAACAAATGAAATCGGCCCTCACCGCTTGATGCGGATTGAGACCGGACAAATTTAAAGAAAGAAGGAAAGAGTCATGCAACTCAATCCCGCAGAAATTTCTGAACTGATCAAGAGCCGCATTGAAGGGCTGTCCGCCAGCGCCGATATCCGCAACCAAGGCACCGTGGTGTCTGTGACCGACGGTATCGTTCGCGTGCATGGCTTGTCCAATGTGATGCAGGGCGAAATGCTCGAATTCCCATCCACAGCCGAAGGTGTTGCCACTTTCGGTCTGGCCCTGAACCTCGAGCGTGACTCGGTCGGTGCCGTGATCTTGGGTGAATACGAGCACATCTCCGAAGGCGACACTGTCAAGTGCACAGGCCGCATTCTGGAAGTGCCCGTGGGCCCTGAACTGATTGGCCGCGTGGTGAACGCTTTGGGTCAGCCGATCGACGGCAAAGGCCCCATCAACGCCAAAATGACCGACGTGATCGAGAAAGTCGCCCCTGGCGTGATCGCACGTAAGTCTGTTGACCAACCTGTGCAAACTGGCCTGAAGTCCATCGACTCCATGGTGCCCGTGGGCCGTGGTCAGCGCGAACTGATCATTGGCGACCGTCAGACCGGCAAGACTGCCGTCGCGATCGACGCCATCATCAACCAAAAAGGTCAGAACATGACCTGCGTTTACGTCGCGATTGGCCAAAAAGCCTCGTCGATCAAGAACGTGGTGCGTGCTCTGGAGCAAGCTGGCGCGATGGAGTACACCATTGTCGTGGCTGCTTCTGCCTCTGAATCTGCTGCGATGCAGTACGTGTCGGCCTACTCTGGCTGCACGATGGGCGAATACTTCCGTGACCGCGGCGAAGACGCTTTGATCGTTTATGACGATCTGTCCAAGCAAGCTGTGGCTTACCGTCAAGTGTCGCTGTTGCTGCGTCGCCCACCAGGCCGCGAAGCTTACCCTGGCGACGTGTTCTATCTCCACAGCCGTCTGCTCGAGCGTGCAGCCCGCGTGAACGCCGACTACGTCGAAGCTTTCACCAAGGGTGCCGTGAAAGGCAAAACAGGTTCTTTGACTGCACTCCCAATCATTGAAACCCAAGCCGGTGACGTGTCCGCTTTCGTGCCTACCAACGTGATTTCGATCACCGACGGTCAGATCTTCCTGGAAACCAGCCTGTTCAACGCCGGTATCCGTCCTGCGATCAACGCCGGTATCTCGGTGTCACGCGTGGGTGGTGCAGCCCAGACCAAACTGGTGAAGAACCTGTCCGGTGGTATCCGTACCGACTTGGCTCAGTACCGTGAATTGGCCGCTTTCGCCCAGTTCGCCTCTGACCTGGACGAAGCCACCCGCAAGCAGCTGGACCGTGGCGCACGTGTGACTGAATTGCTCAAGCAAGCTCAGTACAGCCCACAATCGATCGCCATCATGGCTTCGACCCTGTTTGCTGTGAACAAAGGCTACATGGATGACATCGATGTCAAGCGCGTGTTGGCTTTCGAAAGCGGCATGCACAGCTACCTCAAGGACAAGCACGCTGCGTTGCTGGCCAAGCTGGAAGCTGACAAAGCCATGGACAAAGACGCTGAAGCCGAATTGAACACCGCGATTGCAGCGTTCAAGAAGTCCTTCGCCTAAACCCTTCAACATTGCGGACAGATCGGATGCGAGCAGACGCTCTGTCCCCAACTGAATAGGAACATATATGGCAGCAGGCAAGGAAATTCGCGGCAAGATCAAATCGGTGGAAAACACCAAGAAGATCACCAAGGCCATGGAAATGGTTGCCGCATCCAAAATGCGCAAAGCGCAGGAACGGATGCGTGCCGCTCGTCCCTACAGCGAAAAAATCCGTAACGTCGCGGGCAACCTGAGCAAGGCCAACCCCGAGTACGTTCACCCCTTCATGATCACCAACGAGTCCAAGACCGCTGGCTTCATTGTGGTGACCACGGACAAAGGCTTGTGCGGCGGCATGAACACCAACGTGTTGCGTGCAGTGACCAACAAGATCCGCGACCTGCAAACGCAGGGCGTGGGCACCCAGGCAGTCGCCATCGGCAACAAAGGCTTCGGCTATTTGGGTCGTATCGGTGCCAAGGTGGTTTCGCATGTGACCCAGCTCGGTGACACCCCTCATCTGGAGCGTCTGATCGGCCCCGTCAAGGTGATGCTCGACGCTTACATGAAAGGTGAGATCAACGCCGTGTACCTGTCGTACACCAAGTTCATCAACACCATGAAGCAAGAGTCGGTGGTGGAGCAGTTGCTGCCCCTGTCTGCCGAGTCTTTGCAAGAGCAAGCCGGTAATTCACACGACTGGGACTACATCTACGAACCCGAAGCACAAGCCGTCATCGATGACCTGTTGATTCGTTATGTCGAAGCTTTGGTCTTCCAGGCCGTGGCAGAAAACATGGCTTCCGAGCAGTCCGCTCGCATGGTGGCCATGAAGGCCGCAACCGACAACGCCGGCAGCGTGATTGGTGAACTCAAGTTGGTCTACAACAAGACGCGTCAAGCAGCGATCACGAAAGAACTTTCGGAAATCGTCGCAGGTGCGGCAGCTGTTTAACGGCATTCACAAGATTTAATTGATTGGAGCAAGCAAAATGGCTCAAGCACTAGGCAACATCGTTCAATGTATCGGCGCCGTGGTCGACGTTGAATTCCCCCGCGACCAGATGCCCAAGGTCTATGACGCGTTGAAAATGGACGGCAGCGCTTTGACGCTGGAAGTTCAGCAACAACTCGGCGACGGCATCGTCCGTACCATTGCCCTCGGTTCTTCCGACGGCCTGCGTCGTGGCATGCAGGTGTACAACACCAACGCCAACATCACCGTGCCCGTGGGTAAAGCCACTCTGGGCCGCATCATGGACGTGTTGGGTAACCCCATCGACGAACGTGGTCCCGTGGATCAGGCTTTGACAGCCCCCATCCACCGCAAAGCGCCTGCGTACGACGAACTGTCGCCATCGCAAGAGTTGCTCGAAACCGGTATCAAGGTGATCGACTTGGTCTGCCCCTTCGCCAAAGGCGGTAAGGTGGGCCTGTTCGGTGGCGCCGGTGTGGGCAAGACCGTGAACATGATGGAACTCATCAACAACATCGCCAAGGCGCACAGCGGTTTGTCCGTGTTCGCTGGTGTGGGTGAGCGTACCCGTGAAGGTAACGACTTCTACCACGAGATGGCCGATTCCGGCGTTGTGAACCTCGAGAAGCTCGAAGAGTCCAAAGTGGCCATGGTTTACGGTCAGATGAACGAGCCTCCAGGCAACCGTCTGCGCGTGGCTTTGACCGGTCTGACGATCGCCGAATCCTTCCGTGACGAAGGCCGTGACGTGTTGTTCTTCGTGGATAACATCTACCGTTACACCTTGGCCGGTACCGAAGTGTCCGCTTTGCTGGGTCGTATGCCTTCTGCTGTGGGTTACCAGCCTACTCTGGCCGAAGAAATGGGCCGTCTGCAAGAGCGTATCACCTCGACAAAAGTCGGTTCGATCACATCGATCCAGGCCGTTTACGTGCCTGCTGACGACTTGACCGACCCATCGCCTGCCACCACCTTCGCTCACTTGGACTCGACCGTGGTGTTGTCGCGTGACATCGCTGCTCTGGGTATCTACCCTGCGGTTGATCCACTGGACTCGACCAGCCGTCAGCTGGACCCATTGGTCGTCGGTGAAGAGCACTACGCCACAGCTCGCGCTGTGCAAGGTACTCTGCAGCGTTACAAAGAACTGCGCGACATCATCGCCATTCTGGGTATGGACGAACTGGCTCCTGAAGACAAGCTGGCCGTGGCCCGCGCTCGTAAGATCCAGCGTTTCCTGTCGCAGCCCTTCCACGTTGCGGAAGTGTTCACAGGCTCGCCAGGCAAGTACGTGTCCTTGGCTGAAACCATCCGTGGTTTCAAGATGATCACCAGCGGCGAGTGCGATCACCTGCCAGAACAAGCGTTCTACATGGTGGGTACCATCGACGAAGCTTTCGAAAAGGCCAAGAAAGTCGCTTAAGCGGAACGATGAGGCGGCCCCTGTCGCCTCTCCGCTGAAAACACTTTCCCCTTTTTGAACTGGAGCAAACATGAACACCATCCACGTTGATGTGGTCAGTGCCGAAGAGTCCATCTACTCGGGTGAAGCCCGGTTTGTGGCCTTGCCCGGTGAGTCTGGCGAACTGGGCATTTACCCACGCCACACCCCGCTGATCACCCGCATCAAAGCCGGGTCGGTTCGCATTGAAACGGCTGACGGCGGCGAAGAGTTCGTTTTCGTGGCCGGTGGCATCCTGGAAGTGCAGCCCAACTGCGTGACCGTGCTGTCCGACACTGCGATCCGCGGCAAAGACCTCGACGAAGAAAAAGCCAACGCGGCCAAGCAAGCGGCTGAAGAAGCCCTGCGCAACGCCAAGAACGAGATCGACATGACCCGCGCTCAAAACGAGCTGGTTGTGTTGGCCGCTCAGTTGTCCGCTCTGCGTCGTTATCGCAAGAAATAAAAGAACGGTTCACCCCGGTCTTTTCAAAAAACCCGGCACACCTGTGTGACCGGGTTTTTTGTTGCCCGCTTGCGTCATGCGTGCCAGCGAACCAAAGACCTTGGTGCGAAGACTTCCTTTGGTGCACAGAGTGCGTTGTACCGGCACAATCGAAGGTTCTGACCTGTCCCACAGCACCGCTCATGAAACGCGCCAAATTGCAAGCTGCCATCGTTGGTGGCACACCGGATGACATCGAGCAAGCCTTTTACGAGGCCTTGCAAAACGCCGACATTCAGCAACTGATGGCCTGCTGGGCCGAAGAAGATGAGATCGTGTGCATTCATCCCGGTGGTCCGCGCCTGGTGGGGCCAGGCACCATTCGTGCCGCTTTTGAAGCCATGTTCGCCAATGGCAGTGTTCAGGCCTTTCCAGAGCGCGTGCACAAGATCCAGTCACTGGCCAGCGAGGTCCATCACTTGGTCGAGCGCATCGAGGTGATCAGCCCGCAAGGCCCGCAGATGGCCTGGGTGATTGCCACCAATGTTTTTCACAAAATGCCGCAAGGCTGGCGTTTGGTGGCCCACCACACCAGTCCAGGTACGTCGCACGACGCGGCGGACCAAGGTGTCAAACCTGTGGTGCTGCATTGATGAACTACCGCGCCCCTCCATGGTTGCCTGGTGGGCATGCGCAGACCATTTGGCCTGCGTTGTACGCTCGCCGCCGTTGGGGTCAGGCCTTGCCATTGCAGCGCGAGCGTTGGTTGACGCCCGATGGTGACTTTGTGGATGTGGACAAACAACACGCCAGCCATGCCAGCAGACCGCTCGTGGTGTTGTTTCATGGGCTGGAGGGCTCTTCGCAAAGCCACTATGCACAGGCGTTTGCAGACTGGGCGGCGCAGCACGATGTGAATTTGGCCTTGCCGCATTTTCGCGGCTGCAGTGGGGAACTCAACCACGCGCCAAGGGCCTACCACTCTGGCGACCACCAAGAGGTGGATTGGTTGCTTGAGCGTTTGCGCCATGAGCACCAGCAGCGTGGAGGGCATCACCTGGTGGCGGCAGGGGTCTCCTTGGGAGGCAATGCACTGATGCGTTGGGCAGCAGAGCAGGGCCTGCAAGCCAAGCTCAAAGCCGATGCAGTGGCCTCGGTGTGCTCACCGCTCGATCTGGCCCAAAGCGGTCAAGCCATCGGACAAGGCTTCAACAGGCAGGTCTATACCCGCATGTTCCTGCGCACCATGAAGCCCAAGGCGCTGGCCAAGCTGGCACAACACCCCGGCTTGTTTGACCGACAGCGCCTGATGGCCGCACGCGATCTGTACGAATTTGACAATGTCTTCACGGCTCCCCTGCATGGTTTTCAAAACACCGATGACTATTGGGCGCGGGCTTCAGCCAAGCCCTTGATGAAAAACATCGCCATCCCAGCATTGGCGCTCAACGCATTGAACGACCCGTTTGTGCCCGCGCACAGCCTGCCGCAGCCCAGTGATGTCTCCGCATCGGTCACGCTGTGGCAACCGGCGCAGGGCGGGCATGTGGGCTTTGCACAAGGCGGCTGGCCAGGCCATGTGCGGGGCTTGCCCGATGCCGTGGGGTCTTGGCTTCTGCAAGCGGGCGCACAAACCACCAATCAGGTGACACCCTATGGATGATCTCGTTCGACAAGCCATGACCAAATGGCCCAATGTGCCCGACTGCTACGGCTGGTTGGGCTTGGACAGCCGCGGTCAATGGCTCATGCGCGATGACCGTGTTCAGGCATTGGGAAATTTTCAGAGTGGGCAAGCCGGGGCCAAGGGCTCGGTATTGCGCCATGAAAAACTGATCGATTTCATTGCCCGCAATTACGAAGCTGACCCCCAAGGGCGCTGGTATTTTCAAAACGGGCCGCAGCGCGTGTATGTGGAACTGGAAGCCGCCCCTTTCGTTTGGCGACTGGACGAGCAGTTCAGGCCAACCGCGCAGACGGGCCAAATGAGCACGGTGCAAGAATGTCTGGTGGATGAAGTCGGTCGGGTGTACCTGGCCACAAGCTTGGGCTTGGGCTTGGTGCACACCATCGATGTGCACATGGTGGCGCAAGCCATCGAGCTGGGGCTGTGGACGCCCCAAGAGTGTCTGGCGTCTGCTTTGCCCACTCGCTATGGCTTTGTCATCAGCCCGCAAAGCAGCGCTGCGCAGGCATAAAAAAACCGGCCCTGGAGCCGGTTCTTGTGGAGAAAGAAGGGATTACTTCTTTTCGCCTTCCGTAGCAGCAGGTGCCTTGGGTTCTTCGAACTTGGCACCGGCATTGTTGGCCATGTAGGCTGCAGCGCGAGAGATTTCGGTGTCGTTGAAGTCGCCACCACCTTGGGCGCCCATGGCACCTTTGCCTTTGAGGGCAGAGTTGGTCAAAGTGGCCAAGCCTTGCTTGATGCGGGGGCCCCAAGCGCCGGCATCACCAAATTTGGGTGCGCCTGCAGCGCCGGTGGCGTGGCAAGCCGAGCATTGGGCTTTGTAGACTTCTTCGCCAGACTTCAAAGGACGGTTGGCATCACGAACTTCCACGGCACCAATTTTCTGGATACGCTCAGCCACTGCACGCTCGGCGTCGCTGGAACCAGGGGCCTCTTTGTTGGCCGATGTGACGTAGAACACCAAGCCGATGATGATGAACACCGGAATGATGAAGGAAGCCAAGCTCAGCAAAAGCATTTGCTTGGGGGTTTTCACCGGACCGGTGTGGGCTTCGTGTTGATCGTGGCTGTTGTCGCTCATGACATCCTCTTGTTGGGCTGGCCCTGGGGCCTGATGGATTGACCGGAATCAACCGAGCATTATAGCGGTCCAGCCTTCACAGAGCTTGCAAACCAAAGTGAAAGTCTTGGCCGTGAGATAATCTGGGCTACCAACAGCAATGCGGCTGTAGCTCAGTGGATAGAGTATTGGCCTCCGAAGCCAAGGGTCGTGGGTTCGATCCCCGCCAGCCGCACCAAACTTAAGTTCGCCACCCTTCGCGGTGGCGTTTTTGTGGGCGATACGTCCAAACGATTCAATGGCAGATCACCAAGGCCAGTATAGGCGGTAGGGGCTGTATTCCACGAAGACATAAGCACCTGCGGCTCCTGCCGCTGCCATCAGCTGTTGATTCATCGATCAAACTGAGCCAAGTTTCACGTCAAATATTGAGCCACTTGGTTATTGATATTTCTTTACTCGTTTGTGGATAAGTCTAGGGACATCGCTGCTTCTTCAACTCCTTTCATCGACTTTGTTCGACTGCTCTTTAACCCCTTCGTCTTTGCACTAGAGCTCCTGAATCGCCAACTTTGATTACCTGTTTCAACACAGACGTCTTCTTAGCCCCTCAACGAATACATACTCACAGCTCCAGTCAAACTGGAAAGCCTCCCCAAGTTCAAAGCTCAGTGGTACAAAACCAGCATGCCTCGGTGCATTCTTTTGCTGATCTCGCCAATGTTTGCAGTATTCGTAGACAGGCCCTTTACTTCCTGCGTATCCAAGTTCACGGATGCCTTCAAAGATTTGCTTAGTCGTTCTGCGATCTCGCTTACCTCGATGTGCATCGGCTTTTAGCCACAAAACTAGTTGCTCTTTATATGGCTCCAATATCGAAACCGATGGCATTCGCCTTCGATATTTAGGTTCAACCATATCGCCCAAAGCAAGCCAGCGTGAAGCTGTGTTGCGGGCAATTCCTACCCTCTGGGCTGCCTCGCGAACAGATACTCCCTCACGCAGTACCAGGCGACGCAATTTGCTAAGTGTTCCCACGTTGATCACTCCTGCACACCCTGCCTAAAAAATTAGCAGGATATGTTGAACGTGGCTCAAACCTTGTCGTGAAAGATGGGGGAAATGGCTCAGTTTTGAAAATAAACCAACAGCCTGGCAGGCATGTGGACCAAGGAAGCCAGTACGGTGACGGTCAGCAGCGCGTCTTACAACGTTTACACCCACAGCACCACCGGTGCGCAGGTGCTGATCTCGGCAGCCATTCCAGATGCCAACGTGTCCGTGTCGGCCTCGCCACTGGTGCTGGACTTGAACGGCGATGGCGTGCAAACGCTCAATCAGGACCTGGGCGCGCAGTTCGATTTGTTGAACAGCGGTGCCAAGCAATCGGTAGGCTGGGTGGACAAGCATGACGGTTTGCTGGTGATGGACCTGAACCATGACGGCATGGTCAACAACGGCGGCGAATTGCTGGGCACCAGCACCCGTTTGGCCGATGGCTCCTTGGCGCGTGATGGTTGGCAGGCTCTGGCTCAGTACGACGCCAATGCCGATGGCGTGATCGACGCCAAGGATGCCGCCTTTGCCGACCTGAAGGTCTGGGTCGACGCCAACAGCGACGGCGTGACCGAGGCAGGCGAGCTCAAGACACTGGCCGACGTGGGCGTGCAGGCCATCCAGCTGCAGCACGACAACGCGCAAACAACGCAAAACGGCAACGTGTTGCAGGGCTTCTCCAGCTTCGTCACCACCGATGGCCAAAGCCATCAGATCGTGGATGCGTGGTTGCAGACCTCGACCCCGGCAGCTGAGGCTGTGACCTTCAACCTGGTCAATGCCAAGGCGGACACCTTGAACCTGAACTTGTCCGATGTGCTTAAGACCGCTGCCAACACAGCGGGCCAGCATGTGGTGCAAGTGACCGGTGACGCCAGCGACATCGTGAACCTGAGCAATCTGTTGGACACAGGTGCTGCCCAAGGCAGCTGGCAAGCCAGCGGTTCGGTGGTGCAGGGCGGCGTGACATACAACGCCTACAGCCACAGCGCCGATGCCTCCTTGCAGGTGCTGATTGACCAGCACATCACGCAGGTGCACGCGGCCTGACAAAGCCTGTCGGAGCTGAAGCTCCGACCTACGAGGGAGTGTTTCCCGTGGGTCGGCGGCTTTAGCCCCGACGTTGACTGCAGTCGCTTTGTCCCTCATTTGACCGCCACACTGGGCAGTGCCCCCGCACAATGGCCGGATGCAAAACATCCGATCTCCTCTTCAGGCGCAAGTGGTGCAGTGGCTCGTTCAGGCGGGCGATGCGGTGGCCGCGGGCGATGTGCTGGTCATTGTGGAGGCCATGAAGATGGAGCACGAAATCCGTGCGCCGCAAGCAGGCCGATGCAGCGAGCTGTTTTTTCACGCAGGCGAGACGGTCAACGAAGGCGATGTGCTGGGGACACTGAGCCCCTTGGGCGATATTGCACCTTCTGCTACAGCCATGGCATCCATGCCCGTACCCGCCAGTGCTGCGCCAGTGTCAGCACAGCCGCCTGCTGTGCGGGCCGACCTGCAGCGACTGCACACACGCCTGGCTTTCACGCACGACTCGCAGCGCCCCGAGGCCGTGGCCAAACGGCACGCGCTGGGCCTGCACCCCGCCCGCGAAAACATCGCTGACCTGTGCGATGCGGGCAGCTTCGTGGAATACGGCGCTTTGGCCGTGGCCGCGCAAAGCCGCCGCCGTTCGGCCGACGACCTGATGCGCAACACACCCGCCGACGGCATGGTCACCGGCATCGGCCAGATCCATGGCCAGCGCGTGGTGGTCATGGCCTATGACGCCACCGTGCTGGCTGGCACCCAAGGCATGCGCAACCACCAAAAAACCGACCGCATGCTGGGCATCGCGCTGCAAAACAATTTGCCGGTGGTTTTGTTCGCCGAAGGCGGTGGCGGCCGTCCCGGTGATGTGGACGTGGCCATCGTGGCCGGTTTGAATTTGACGACCTTTGCCGCCTTTGCCCGGCTCAATGGCCGCGTGCCGGTGGTCGGGGTGGTGGCGGGGCGCTGCTTTGCGGGCAATGCGGCGTTTTTGGGGTGTTGCGATGTGGTCATCGCCACGCAGGACAGCAACATCGGCATGGGCGGCCCGGCCATGGTCGAAGGCGGCGGCTTGGGTGTCTTCAAGCCCGAGCAGATTGGCCCCAGCGCGGTGCAGCATGCCAATGGCGTGATCGATGTGCTGGTGGACGATGAAGCCCAGGCCGTGGCTGCGGCGCGGCAGTATGTGGCTTTCTTTCAGGGCACCCGGTCAGACTGGCAAGCCCCACCGGCCGAGGCTTTGCGCCAAGTGGTGCCTGAAAACCGATTGCGCGTGTACGACACCCGCGCGGCCATGCACGGCATGGCCGATGTGGGCAGCGTGCTCATGCTGCGCACGGGCTTTGGTGTGGGCATCCACACCGCGCTGTGCCGCATCGAAGGCCGGCCCGTGGGCTTGCTGGCCAACAACCCGGCGCACCTGGGCGGCGCGATCGATGCCGATGCCGCTGACAAGGCCGCTCGCTTCATGCAGCTGTGCAACGCACACGGCTTGCCCATCGTGAGTTTGGTGGACACGCCCGGCTTCATGGTCGGACCGGACATGGAAGAAAAAGCGCAGGTGCGGCACGTCTCGCGCATGTTCATTGCCGCGGCCCATTTGCGCGTGCCGTATCTGAGCGTGGTCCTGCGCAAAGGTTATGGCCTGGGCGCCATGGCCATGACGGCGGGCGGCTTTCACGAACCGCTGTGCAATGTGGCCTGGCCCACGGGCGAGTTTGGCGCGATGGGCTTGGAGGGCGCAGTGCGCCTGGGTTACCGCAAAGAGCTGGAGGCCGTGCCCGAAGGCCCCGAGCGCGAAGCCCTGTTTGAGCGCCTGCTGGCCCAGCAGTATGACAACGGCAGCGCGATCAACATGGCCACCACGCTGGAGATCGATGCGGTCATCGACCCGGCCGAGACCCGCACTTGGTTGGTGGCGGGTTTGCAGTCGGGCCGCATCGCACCCGCTGCAGGGCCCTTGTCGATCGACACCTGGTGAACAAGTAAAACCCCCGTAGGTCGGCGGCTTTAGCCCCGACAGGAACCTTCGCCAGAGCCCATAACGTCGGAGCTGAAGCTCCGACCTACGACAACCGTTTATTGCGCCTGAAAACCGCTGGCCTTGATGATGCGGGCCCAGGTGGCGGTGTAGGCTTTTTCGCGGTTGCCCAATTGCTGGGGCGTCATGTGGCCCACCGTGAGGCCCATGGCCGTCAGGTGTGCTTTCACATCGGGTTGCGCCAACACTTTGGCCACGGCTTCAGACGTGCGGTCGATCACGGCCTTGGGGGTGCCTGCGGGCGCGAAGATGCCGTAGTAAGGCAGGTCTTCAAAACCGGTCAAACCTAATTCGGCAAAAGTCGGCACATCGGGCAAGAGGGCCTGGCGGTCTTTGCCCAGCAGGGCGACCATGCGGACTTTGCCGGCCTTGTGGTTTTCGATGAAGTCGGGCACCGAGGCCACGCCCGCCGCGATCTGGTTGCCCAGCATGTCGGCCATCATGGGGGCGCTGCCGCGGTAAGGCGCAGCGACCAGATCCAGCTTGTATTTCTCGCCAATCACTTTGACCAAAAACTCAGGCACCGAGGCAGGTGCGGGCACACCCACGGTGTCTTTGCCCTTGGTCTTGACCCAGGCCACGTACTCGTTGAAGGTCTTGGCCGGTGTGCCGCCCGACACGGCCAGGCCGTTCACAAAGGTCGCAAAACCGGCCACGGGCGTGAAGTCCTGTGCGGGGTTGAAGCCAGGGTTTTTCACCACTTGCGGCAGGATCGAGATGGTGTGGTCGTGCGACAAAAACAGCACCGTGCCGTCAGCCGGCGCGGCCTTCAGCGCTTGCGCGGCGATTTGGCCACCGGCACCGGCCTTGTTCTCCACGATCACATTGGCACCCAGGGGCTCTTTGAGCTTGTCGGCCAGCAAACGGGCGATGGCATCGGTGCCGCCGCCGGGCGGAAAGCCCACCATCAGCTTGATGGTGGTGTCGGCCTGCGCCAAGGCGCTGAACAGGAGGCTGGAAGCGGTCAGTGCCTGAACCAGGCGACGGCGGGTGGGCGAGAATAAAGTCATGAAGGGCTCCGTGGGCGAAAAGTATTTGCCGAATTTATCACTTGAAGCTGTCGCGACTCGGTCAAAGATCTTGCAATGCCGTGGCGATCTGCTGTTGCACCAGCGCGGCATCGCCCAGCGCGTTGGCGTTGAGCAAGGCGAGCTTGACCAGGAACAGTTGCGCTTTGTCGGGGCCGGCCTGGTCGATGGCGGTGGCCAGGGCGTCGTACACGGTTTCGAGGCCGTCGATCGGAAGGACTTTTTCAGACATGAGGTTTCCTTATTGCGGCAAGGCGGTGCTGAGGGCGGCTTGCAAGCGCGTGGCGTCCAGCGTCAACCAGCGGGCGCAGATGTGTTGGTCGGGGCGCAGCAAATAAGCCGCGCCGTTGGCCGGCACGCCATAGCGCTGGCGCAGGTGGCCGTCGGCATCGGGCAAGGTCTTGTCCGCGCCTTGCACGGCTTGCGCAGCACCCACCGCGATCACTTGGATCGGCATGCCTTTTTGGCGAGCCGCGTCGATCACGCTGCGCAGTGCGGAGGGCAAAGCCTCAGCATCGGTGAAGTACAGCAAGTCAAAGCCGCCGCCCAGATGGTCGAGCAGGAAGTTGTTGATTCCCAAGCGCACGTTTTGCGGCGGTGCGCCGTGGGCCGGACCGGCCTTGAACAAGGCGTTGTCGTCGCCCAGGCTGTTGAGCGCCGATTGGGTGTACTCGTGCGGACGCGAGGTGCGCCAGTGGTACAGCGGGCGCACAAAGTCTTGCGTGAGCGAGAGCGACAAAACCGCATCGCGCAGCAGCCGAAAACCCGCACTCGGGGGCGCCATGAAGCGCGTGCTCTTGCCCGCTTCTTCGATGATCTCGCGGGCAGCGCCCACGCGCTCGGTGCTGTGGTTTTTCAACAGACTGGGGCCTGCCAAACCTTTGACCACATAGGCCAAGTGCCAGCCCAGTGACTGCGCATCCTGAAAGGCGGTGTTGGCCCCGCGCACACCAAAGATGGGCAAGAGGTGCGCCGCATCACCGGTGAAGATCACGCTGCCGTGCACAAAGTCGGGCAGCGTCAGCGTGCGTGCCGAATAGACCGAAGACCAGTCCATCTTCCAGGGCGTGCCCGCATGGCCGATCATGGCCAGCTGCGCGTCGATGCGGGCCTTGAGCGATTCGGGGCGCAGCGCCTCTTCGGGCGTTTCGCCGGGCGGCAGCTGGTAGTCCACGCGCCAGATGCCGTGGGGTTCGCGGTGCATCAAGATGGTGTTGCCCGGGTTCCACTCCGGGTCAAAGTAGGCGCGGCGCTCGGTCGGGAAGGGCAGGTCGATCTGGATGTCCGCGATCACGAAAAAGCCTTCGTACGATGCGCCTTCCATCTTCAAATTCATGGCGCTGCGGATGCCCGAGCGGCCCCCGTCGGCAGCGATCAACCAAGCGGTCTCCAACGTGTAAAGGCCTTCGGGCGTGTCCACCTCCACTTCGGCATAACCGTCTTTTTGGACCACGGCGTTCACCTTGTTGCCCCAGCGGAAATCAATCAGCGGGTTGGCCTTGCAGGCGTCGTGCAGGTACTCCTCCATGAACTGCTGCTGCACATTGATGATTGGGACAAACCGGTCATCGGCGTCGTGCGGCGCTTCCAGGCGGAACACGCGCTGGCCCCGGTAAAAGGAATTGCCAAAGCGCCAGGGCAAGCCGCCCTCGGTCATGCGGTCGGCCACGCCGACCTGTTGCAAGATCTCCATCGAACGGCGTGTGAAGCAGATCGCCCGGCTGCCTTGCGAGAACTGCAGTTCGGCCGACAGCACCACGCTGGGCACACCGTGCCGTGCAAGCTCCAGCGCCGTCACCATGCCCGCTGGTCCAGACCCTGCAATGGCCACTTGGTGTCGCGGCTGCTGGGGGTGTTCAGAAGGCAGCCAGGGCTTGAACACTTCGTAGTTGTAGTAAATCGAAGGCCGGGCTTCGGTCGCGGGTTGGTGCATGGGGACTCCAGATTTTCAGTCGGCTTGGCCCTGCGGGCGAGCGTGTGCGATCAGTCGGTCAAACAAGGCGCTGAGCGTGGCTTGCTCCTTGGCGTTCAGGCAGCCAAAGATGTCCTCGTTGCGCTGGGCAATCAGTTGCATGGTGCGCTTGAACAGCTTGCGCCCAGCGGGCGTGAGGCTCAGCACCACACCACGGCCGTCATCGGGCCGGTCTTCCTTGCGCACCAGGCCTTGCTCCACCAGCGCTTGTGCTGCGCGGCTGGCCTGGCCTTTGTTCAGGTTGGACTGCGCGGCCAGGTCCTTGACCGACAAAGGCTCAAACTGACCAATGGTGGCCAGGCAGCGGCCATCGCTGAGGGTGAGTCCGGTGTGCTCTGGGTAAGCCCCCTGACTGTCCGCATCGGTCAGCTTGTGCAGCAGGTGCAGGCGGTAAGTGAGCGTGCGGTCCAGCGCATCGCTGGGCTGTGCAGAGGGCTTGGGTGTTGCGCGGGTGTTCATCGGCCAAATCGGTGTTTGGCCGGATTGTAGGTTCAATTGGTTGCGCGCGCAACCAATCGAGAGGGTTTTGTCAGAAGCGTTCCAGCTCCGGGTGCTTGATCGCCCCCGCCCGTACCAGCATCTTGCCGTACTCGGCGCAGCGGTTGAGGGTCGGGATGACCTTGCCGGGGTTGAGCAGGCCTTGCGGGTCGAAGGCGCGTTTGACGGCGAACATCTGTTCGTTTTCTTCGGGGCTGAACTGCACGCACATGCTGTTGACTTTTTCGATCCCCACACCGTGCTCGCCCGTCACCGTGCCGCCCATGGCCACGCTGGTTTCCAGGATGTCGGCACCAAACAGCTCACAGCGGCGCAGTTGGTCGGCGTCATTGGCATCGAACAAGATCAGCGGATGCAGGTTGCCGTCGCCTGCGTGGAACACGTTCAGGCAGCGCAGGGCGTATTTCTTTTCCATCTCGGAGATGGCTTCCAAAATGTCGGCCAAGCGCTTGCGCGGGATGGTTGAGTCCATGCACATGTAGTCGGGGCTGATGCGGCCCGACGCGGGGAAGGCGTTTTTGCGGCCGCTCCAGAATTTCATGCGCTGGGCTTCGTCGCGGCTCACGGTGATGGCGGTCGCGCCGCAGCCGCGCAGCACCTCGCTCATGCGGCCGATTTCTTCTTCGACTTCTTCGGGTGTGCCGTCGCTCTCGCACAGCAAAATCGCCGCCGCGCTCAGGTCGTAGTCGGCGTGCACAAAGTCTTCCACCGCAATCGTCATGGGGCCGTCCATCATCTCCAAACCGGCGGGGATGATGCCTGCCGCAATCACGGCAGCGACTGCGTCACCCGCTTTGCGCACGTCGTCAAAGCTGGCCATGATGCAGCGCGCCAGTTGGGGCTTGGGCACCAGTTTGACGGTGACTTCGGTGGTCACGGCCAGCATGCCTTCGCTGCCCACCAGCACGGCCAGCAGGTCGTAGCCAGCGGTGTCGAGCGCGTTGCTGCCAAATTCGATCGGGTCACCCTCGATGGTGAAGCCCTTCACTTTGATCACGTTGTGCACGGTGAGGCCGTATTTGAGGCAGTGCACGCCACCCGAGTTTTCGGCCACGTTGCCGCCGATCGTGCAGGCGATCTGGCTCGACGGGTCGGGTGCGTAGTACAGGCCATAGGGCGCGGCCGCCTCGCTGATGGCCAGGTTGCGCACACCGCATTCGACCACGGCGGTGCGGCTGACGGGGTCGATGTTTTTGATCTGGTTGAAGCGGGCCATCGACAGTGTCACGCCCAGCTTGTGCGGCATGGCACCACCCGACAAGCCCGTGCCCGCGCCGCGTGCCACCACCGGCACTTGCAGCGCATGGCAGGCCTTGAGCACGGCTTGCACCTGGGCTTCGGTTTCGGGCAGGGCCACCACCAAGGGGCGCTCACGGTAAGCGGTCAGTCCGTCGCATTCATACGGCGTGGTGTCTTCGGGCGTGTACAGGATGGCGTCGGCTGGCAACACGCGCCCCAAGGCCTGCACCACAGCGCGTTGGCGCTCGTTGCGTTCGGTGGCGTTCAGTTCGCGGGTTTCGGCAGGGGTGTTGGCGCTCATGGCATGCAAGACCGGAAAAAGGATGGCTCAACTGTAAGCCCAAGCCCGGCGCGTGGGGCTGAAGAAACTTTGATGACCGTGTGAATTTAGGCCAGGGCGCTTTTGAGCCAGTCGGCGAAGGTGGCGCATTCCCAGCGTTCCATGGTGCCGGTGCGCCAGCACAGGTAGTGGGCGTGTGGGCTGGGCACGCTGCGCTCGAACAGTCGCACGAGCTGGCCGCTTTCGAGCCAGGGTGCGCCCAGCTTGGTGCGGATCAGGCCAATGCCCAGGCCTTGGGCGGCGGCGTCGCACATGAGGCCGATGTCGTTGAAGGACGAGCCTTCGGTGGGTTCGGGCCAGTCGAGGGCGTGCGCGGCAAACCAGGTGCGCCAGGGCTCCAGCGGGCTGCGCAGCAGCGACTGGCCTTGCAGGTCTTCCACGCTGGCAAAAGGGCCGTTTTCGCGCAGCCACGCGGGCGAGGCCAAGGGGGTGATCTCGTCCTTGGCCAGGCAGACGTGTTCCACGTCCGAGTAGCGGCCCGTGCCAAAGCGCACGGTCAGGTCGGCGTCTTCAGCCACCACATCCAGCAGGGGAATGCTGACTTGCATGGTGATGTCGATCTCGGGGTAGGCGTCCAGAAAGTGCTTGAGGCGCGGCATCAGCACCGAGCGGGCAAAGGTGGGTGTGACCGCCAGGCGCAGCTTGCGGCGGCCAGGCGTGTGGCTGGCGCTGGGAAAGCGCTGCAAGGACACCAGCCCCTCGCGCACGTGAGCGAGGTATTCAATGCCTTCGGTGGTCAGCGAAAAGTCGGCTCGCCCAAAGAGCTTGGTACCGATGATTTGTTCCAGCTGCTTGACGCGGTGGCTGACGGCGCTGGGGGTGACGCACAGCTCTTCGGCCGCCTGGGTCACGCTGCGCAAACGCGCCAGGGCTTCAAACGTCAGCAGACATTGAATGGGCGGGATGCGCGAGGCGACGGACATGGCAGGCTTTATTTGAAGATGACGGTTTTGTGGCCGTTGATCAGCACGCGGTGCTCGCTGTGCCACTTGACGGCGCGGGCCAGCACCTGGCTTTCGGTGTCGCGGCCAATGGTGGTGAGGTCTTCCACGGTTTTGCTGTGGTCCACGCGGGCCACGTCCTGCTCGATGATCGGACCTTCGTCCAGATCGGCCGTCACATAGTGGGCGGTGGCACCGATCAACTTCACGCCCCGGTCGTGCGCCTGGTAGTAAGGCTTGGCACCCTTGAAGCTGGGCAAAAAGCTGTGGTGGATGTTGATGGCGCGCCCGGCCAGTTTGCGGCACAGGTCGTCAGACAAGATCTGCATGTAGCGGGCCAGCACGACCAGCTCAGCGCCTTCGGCCTGGATGATTTCGTATTGACGCGCTTCGGCTTGTGCCTTGTTGTCCTTGGTCACCGGGATGTGGTGAAACGGCACGTTGTAGCTGGCCGCCAGTTGGTAGAACTCGCGGTGGTTGCTCACGATGGCCCGGATATCGAGCGGCAGCAAGCCACTCTTCCAGCGGAACAGCAGGTCGTTCAGGCAATGGCCCTCTTTGCTGACCATGAGCACGGTGCGCATGGGCTGGGTGGTGGCGTGCAGGTCCCACTTCATCTCGAAGGTCTGGGCAAAAGCGGACCACTGGGCGTTCAGGCCGTCACCGTCGATCTGGTCGCAGGCAAATTGCACCCGCATGAAAAACAGGCCGGTGTCGTGGTCGTTGTACTGCGCCGCTTCTTCGATGTTGCCGCCGCGCTCCAGCAAGAAACCCGACACGGCATGAACGATGCCGGTGCGGTCAGGGCAAGAAAGCGTCAAGATGTAGGTGGTGGTCATGGGGGCAATGTTCAGATGTCTGCGTTCCACTCCGGGTGGATGCTGCAAGTTCGGGTCGGGCTCTATTGTAGAGAGGGCCGGGGCTGTCACCTGCAGGCCCCGACTGCCCGGCTTGCGGCCTTAAACTGAGCGCCTGATCGCATCCAGAGGAGAAACAAAGTGGCCCAGACCGACTTCAACATGGACAACCAGTGGTTGCCCTTCACGCCCAACCGCACTTTCCGCCAGGACCCGCGCGTGTTTGTGGGCGCAGAAGGCATGCACTTCACCACGCACGATGGCCGCAAGGTGATCGATGGCATTTCCAGCCTGTGGTGCGTGGGCGCGGGGCACAACCGCCGCCCGATCAATGAGGCCATCAAAAAGCAGCTGGACACGCTGGACTACGCGACGGCTTTTCAGGCCAGCAACGACAAGGCCTTCAAGGCGGCGCAGATGATTGCCGATATGGCCCCTGGCGATTTGAACAAGGTGCTGTTTTGCAATTCGGGCTCCGAAGCGGCCGACACGGCGCTGAAAGTAGCATTGGCCTACCACCGCGCCCGAGGCGAAGGCCACCGCAACGTGTTCATTGGCCGCGAAAAGGGCTACCACGGCGTCAACTTTGGCGGCATGAGCGTGGGCGGCTTGCCGGCCAACCGCAAGGTGTACGGTGCGCAGCTCTTGCCACGTGTGGACCACATGCGCTTCATCCATGATCCGGTGAACCACGCCTACATCCACCACGAAGAACCTGTGTGGGCTGAAGACCCGCTGCTGGAGCTGGAAAACCGCATTCTGGTGTTGCACGACCCCAGCAACGTGGCCGCCGTGATCGTCGAGCCCATCGCGGGCAGCGCGGGCTGGTACATCCCGCCCAAGGGCTATGTGAAACGCCTGCGCGAGATTTGCGACAAGCACGGCATCTTGCTGATTTTTGACGAGGTCATCACCGGCTTTGGCCGTCTGGGCGTGAACTTTGGTGCGGACTATTACGGCGTCGTGCCCGACATGCTGAACTTTGCCAAGGCGGTGACCAACGGCGTGATCCCGCTGGGCGGCGTGATCTGCCGCGACTTCATCTACGACGCGATGATGAACGCCAATGCGCCCGAGCACGCCATTGAGTTTTTCCACGGCTACACCTATTCGGGTCACCCCGTGGCTTGCGCAGCGGCCATTGCCACGCTGGACCTGATGAAGGAAGAAAACCTGTTTGCCCGCGCGGGCCAGCAGGGCAAGGTGCTGGGCGATGCCATGCACAGCGCCTTGAAGGGCTTGCCCAACGTGATCGGCATCCGCACGCTGGGCCTGGCCGGTGCGGTGGAGCTGGCCAGCATCGCGGGCTCGCCCGGCAAGCGGGCTTACGACATCTTCATGGACTGCTTCCACAAAGGGGTGTGGGTGCGTCCTGCGGGCGAGAACCTGGTGATCTGCCCGCCTTACATCGTGGAAGACGCGCACATCGACCAGATCGTGCAAACCCTTGCCGACAGCATCCGCCGGCATGCGTGAGGGCTCCCGGATGGGAGCTTGGGGCCGGGTGACGGCCACGCTGCTGGCCGCCTGGTGCGCGGCGCAGCTGTGTCTGTGGCTGCGCACCCCGATTCCATGGATGCTGGGGCCTTTGATCGTCACGGCCTTGGCCTCGATGTCGGGTCTTCCCACGCGCAGCTCGGGCTGGCTGCGCAATGCAGGCCAATGGGTTATCGGCGCGGCTTTGGGTTTGTATTTCACGCCCCAGGTCAGCGCCCTGGTGGTCAGCTTGTGGTGGGCGATTGTGCTGGCGGTGGCTTGGGCGCTGCTGCTGGGGGCCTTGTTTGGCGGGTGGTTGCATCGCCAACACGCGGCTGATTTTGCGCACTTGTCGCCCCGGGCCTTGCGGGCCACGACCTATTTCTCCAGCGCGATTGGCGGCGCCTCCGAGATGACGCTGCTGTCTGAGCGCCACGGTGCCCGCACCGACTTGGTGGCAGCGGCCCACAGCGTGCGCCTGCTGTGCGTGGTGATCGCGGTGCCCTTTGGCATGCAGTGGGCGCAGCACCGCTGGGGCCTGCATGTGGATGCCAGCTTGCTGCCAGGCCCGCGTGTAGCGCAGTGGCCGGGTTTGTTGTGGCTGGCGCTGGTCACCGCCGCAGGTGCGGGCTTGATGGTCGCGATCAAGCGCACCAACCCGTGGTTCATGGGGCCCTTGTTGGCTTCGATGGCACTGACGCTTTCAGGGGTGGAATGGTCGGCTGTGCCCAACGACTTGTCGAACGCCGCGCAGCTGGTGATCGGGGTGAGCTTGGGCGTGCGCTTTCGCAGGGAGTTCATTCACACCGCGCCGCAGTGGTTGTTGTCAGCGGCAGGTGGCACCTTCGTGATGATGGCGCTGTCTTTGGGCTTTGGCTTGTTGATGGCTTGGTTGACCGGTTTGCATCCGGCCACCTTGATCTTGGGCACTGCGCCTGGCGGCATCGCCGAGATGGCCATCACGGCCAAGGTCTTGCAGTTGGGCGTGCCCGTGGTGACCGCGTTTCAGGTGTGTCGTCTGGTGGCGGTGCTGTTGATGGTGGGGCCCTTGTTTCAGTGGGTGATCGCCCACAAAAAAACCGCCTGACGGCGGTTTTTGCAGGTTGGAGCTTCAGCTCCGACGATATGGGTTTCGCTCAGGCCCCATGTCGGGGCTGAAGCCGCCGACCTGCGGGCAAGAGGTTTTCAGTGCACCACTACCGGCTGCTGGGCCAGGCCTGTGTAGCCTTCCAGCGTGTCTTCGACTTCTTCTTGGGTGGGCGTGTGTTGTTGCCAAGCCTGGATTTGTTGTTGGAACATTTCTGCCCAGGAGCCGTCCAGATAGACCTCTTTGCCCGAGCGTTTGTCCACGATTTCAAAACCATGGCGCTCCAGCAAGGGCGTGCTGGTCACGGGCGCGGATTCAGCCGGTGCATTGGCCAGCAAGTGCATCACGGCAAAGGCTTCAGATTCGTACAACAGGGTCATGTCTTCATTCTCTCTCAACTTCTGATCAACACATGGGGTTGTTTTGATGAACCTCAAGGTGGTGTGGCTTTTTCAGTGGTCGCCAGCGCAGCAAGTGACTCGTGGCTGCGCAAATTCAGGTCGATGTAGTTGCCACTGACCTGCGTGATGCGGATGCGCACCGGCAGCCAATGGTGCTGCGGCGTGACCCAGAATTCCACTTTGGCATCAAAGCGGTTGCGTGGCTGGCACACCCATTTGGTGGCCATCACGGATTGACCCTCGACTGTGAGGGCTTCGTTTTGTTCGAGCGTCAGCGTCCAGGGCAGGGCGTCGCGCAAGGTGATGGTCTGGATCTGCAAGCGTGTGCCCGGCGCAAATCGCTCGGGTGAGACGTTCATGGCGGCGGCCAGTTGCACATACAGGCTGATCTGGTCTTGCGCGCCTGCCAGCAAGGGGGCTTCGGGGGCGTTGCTGCTGAACACGATGCGGTTTTTGTCGCGGTCAAAGTGCGCCGCGCGTTCGCCCCGCCAGCTGTCCGAAAAGCGCCGAGGGGCCAGCCCTGCGGCGGTGATGTCGCCCACGCTGCGCCAATGTCTGGAACCCACCAAAAAGGCCTTGACCGACAGGGCCAGGGCGTAGGCCTGGGGGTTGTGCTGCCAGCTCAGTTCCCCGCTGGCGTAGTAGGTCAGGCCTTTTTCCTGGCCGGTCAGGTCATAACGCAACAAGCTCGGCGGGGGCAATGCGCCCAGGGCCATGTTGGGCAAGGACTCGCCGGGCGGGATGCTGATGGCCGGTGGTGCGGTGCTGACTTCGGTCGGCGCTGGGGCCGCAGCTTCGGGCAGTGCGGCAGCTGGCGTGGCGGGTGTGTCGGTGGCAGCGGCCGCCTCGGTGCGCGGCGGTTCGGCTTGCGGGCTGGCGCTGGTGTCGGGGGACTTGTCAGGCACCACCTCAGGCGCAGGTACGGGCGTCTGGACTTGCTGTGCGATGCGCGTGCGTGGGCGTTGCACGGCCGGTGCTGGGGCGACCGCTGCGGCAGGGGCAGGCGCGGTGAGCATCCGGGTTTGCAAAGGGCTCACGCGGGCAGGCAGCGGGTTCAACTCAAAATCCAGCGCCCCCGAAATGCCCAGCAAAAGCAGCAGGTGCAACACCAGCGCGGTGCCCGTCAGCCACAGCAGCGTGCGGGGGGCGGGACGGCCTGACGCTGGGGGCCTTGGGGTGATGTCGGTGCGGTGCGGCACGGCTTTCAGGCAGATGCGGGTCAGGACTGACGCCAGCCCAGATCGGTGGACAGTTGGGTGGCGAAGTGCCGCAGTGCTTGGGCGGCGGGGCCGTTCCAGTCGGTGTCAAAGGTGGCCGATGAACCGAGTGAGACCACGCCCAGGGCCAGGTGACCGTCGGCGTCGAACACTGGGGCGCAAAAGCCCGAAATGCCGGGCAGCAAGACGTTGACCACACGGCCCAGGCCTTGCTCGCGGGTTTCCTTCAAGATGGCGTTGACCTCGGCGGCGGTGCTGGGCAAATCGCTGCGGCCCAGTTTGCGCGTCAGGGCCAGTTCGGCCTCGATCTTGGGTTGGGCCTTGTCTGCGCCGCCGCCATGCCCCACAAAGGCGGCAAAGCAGCGCCCGGTGGCCGAGGACAGCAAAGGCATCACGTCGCCCAAACGCAAATTGACCGGCACCGCCATGGGCGACTCTTGCCAGTGCACCAGGGTCGGGCCGTGGTTGCCCCAGACGGCCAGCGCCAGGGTGTGGCCGGTTTGCTCCATCAGGGCGGGCAGGCGCTCGCGGGCCATCTTGACGGCATCGAGCCGCGACAGGGTGGCCAAGCCCAGGCGCAGCGTGGCGGGACCGAGTTCGTAGCGGGTGCTGGTGCTGTCTTGCACCACCAGACCCAAGCGCTGAAAGCTCACCAAATAGCGGTGTGCCTTGGCCGCGCTCATGCCGGCGGCAGAGGCCAGGTCGCGCAGCATCAGGGGGCCGGGGGCCTGGGCCAGCACGTCCAGCAGGGCAAAACCCACTTCGACCGACTGGATGCCGGCGCGTTCCTTGCCATCGTCTGTGGGCTTGGTGTCTGTGACCATATCGTCTAGAATCGAGTTTCGTTTAGTTAAACGAGTTTAACAATGCGTAATTTTGCGCGCTGGCTCACTGTAGCGCATCGCGACACGAACGGACACACACAACATGAAATTGGCGACATACAAAGACGGCTCACGCGATGGTCAACTGGTGGTGGTTTCGCGTGATTTGAGCACAGCCCATTATGCGACCGGCATCGCGACCAAAATGCAGCAAGTGTTGGACGACTGGAACTTTCTGGCACCGCAGCTGGAAGACCTTTACACCACGCTCAACCAGGGCAAAGCGCGTCATGCTTTCCCGTTTGACCCCGAGCAGTGCATGGCCCCTTTGCCCCGCGCCTACCAGTGGGCCGATGGCTCGGCCTACATCAACCACGTCGAGCTGGTGCGTGCGGCCCGCAACTCCGAAGTGCCCAGCAGCTTTTACACCGACCCACTCATGTACCAAGGTGGCAGCGATGATTTCATCGGCCCTTGCGACCCGGTGGTGTGCGCCAACGAAGCCTTTGGCATCGACTTTGAAGCCGAGATCGCCGTCATCACCGGCGATGTGCCCATGCAAACCAGCGCCGACGACGCCATCGACGCTGTGCGCTTGGTCATGCTGGCCAACGACGTGAGCCTGCGCAACCTGATCCCGAACGAGTTGGCCAAAGGCTTTGGTTTCTTCCAGAGCAAACCGGCCACCGCCTTCAGCCCCGTGGCCATCACGCCCGACGAGCTGGGCGACGCCTGGCAAGGCGGCCGTGTGCACCTGACGCTGCAGTCCACCTGGAATGGCCGCAAAGTGGGCATGTGCGAAGCCGGCCCCGAGATGACCTTCCACTTTGGCCAGCTGATCGCCCACATCTGCAAAACCCGCAATGTGCGAGCGGGCTCCATCGTGGGCAGCGGCACCGTGAGCAACAAGAGCGAAGACGTCAACGGTCAGAAAACCTGGCCCAAAGGCTACAGCTGCATCGCTGAAAAACGCGCTATCGAAACCATCCTGGACGGCAAACCCAGCACCGAATTCATGAAGTTCGGCGACACCATCCGCATCGAGATGAAAGGCCAAAACGGCGAAAGCCTGTTTGGCGCGATCGAGCAGGAAATCGTGCCTTTGAACCAGGCGTGATGCTTTTTTGAGAGGGTGTGAAGCGTAAAAAAGCCGTTTGCGCTTCACAAATGAAGCGTAAACGGCTGGTGTTGACGAGGCAGTTAAGCGCCCAGCTTCTTCATCAACAACGCATTCACCTGCCCCGGATTGGCCTTGCCCTTGCTGGCTTTCATGATCGGGCCGACCAGGCCGTTCAGCGCCTTGGCGTTGCCGGCCTTGAACTCTTCCACGTTTTTGGGGTTGGCGGCCAGCACTTCGTCGATGATCTTTTCCAGCTCGCCGGTGTCGTTCATTTGCTTGAGGCCTTTGGCTTTGATGATGCTGTCAACCACGGAAAGCGCTCCAACGTCGGCGACCAAATCACCAGATGCATTCCACAAGGCATCAAATACTTCTTTCGCTGCATTGTTGGATATGGTGCTGTCGCAGATGCGAGAAATCAGTGCAGCCAAACGAGCGGCGCTCACGGGCACCTGATCGATGCCGATGTCAGCAGCCTTCAGACGACGTGAGACTTCGCCCATGATCCAGTTGCTGGCAAGTTTTGGAATGGTGATCCCATAGACTTTTTGAGAGCCATCAGCGCTAACAAAGAAGGGCTGTTTTGCGACTTCTTCAAAGTAGGCGGCGACCGCTTTGCTTTGTGTCAGCTGTGTGGCGTCGTATTCGGGCAGGGCGTAGTCTTTGACGAAGCGCTCGGCCATCACGCGGGGTAGCTCGGCCATTTCGCCTTTCACGCGCTCGACCCAGTCGCGGCCAATCACCAGCGGTGGCAGGTCCGGGTCGGGGAAGTAGCGGTAGTCGGCGGCGTCTTCCTTGGTGCGCATGGCGCGGGTTTCGCCCGTGTCGGGGTCGAACAGCACGGTGGCTTGCTGGATGGCGTGGCCGTCTTCGATTTGTTCGATCTGCCAGCGCACTTCGTAGTCGATGGCCTGCTGCATGAACTTGAAGCTGTTCAGGTTCTTGATTTCGCGGCGAGTGCCCAGCTCGGCACCGGGCTTGCGCACCGACACGTTGGCGTCGCAGCGGAACGAGCCTTCTTGCATGTTGCCGTCGCAAATGCCAATCCAGGTCACGATCTTGTGCAGCTCTTTGGCATAGGCCACAGCTTCTTCGCTGCTGCTCATGTCGGGGCGCGTCACGATCTCCAAGAGCGGCGTGCCAGCGCGGTTCAGGTCGATGCCCGATTGGCCGATGAAGTCTTCGTGCAGCGATTTGCCCGCGTCTTCTTCGAGGTGGGCGCGTTCCAGGCGCACGGTTTTGCGCACGGTCTCTTTGCCTTCTTCGAGGAAGAAGGACACCTCACCGCCTTGCACCACCGGGATCTCGAATTGGCTGATCTGGTAGCCCTTGGGCAGGTCGGGGTAGAAGTAGTTTTTGCGCGCAAAAATGCTGCGCTCAGCAATGTGCGCGTTGATGGCCAGACCGAACTCGATGGCGCGTTCGACCGCGCCGATGTTCATCACGGGCAGCGTGCCGGGCAGGGCCATGTCCACCGCGCAGGCTTGCGTGTTGGCTTCGGCGCCAAACGCCGTGGGGGCGCGGCTGAAAATCTTGCTTTGGGTCGAGAGTTGGGCGTGTGTCTCGAAGCCGATGACGACTTCGTAGCCTTGGACGAGTTTGCTCATGGTCTTAAACCCCCGCTGGTTTCTGGAGGTGGAAATCGGTCGCTTGTTGCAGGCGGTGTGCGGCGTTCAGCAACTGGGCTTCCTTGAAGTAGTTGCCAATCAGCTGCAGGCCCACGGGCATGCCCCCTGTGCCAAAGCCTGCGGGCACGCTCATGCCGGGCAGACCTGCCAAAGAGGCTGGCAACGTGAAGATGTCGGCCAAATAGTCGGCCACCGGGTCGTTGGCGTTGTCGCCAAACCTCCAGGCCACAAATGGGGCCACGGGGCCAGCGATCACGTCGCATTCTTTGAATGCGTTCTGGAAGTCGTCGGCGATCATGCGGCGGATTTTTTGGGCCTGCAGGTAGTAGGCGTCGTAATACCCATGCGAGAGCACGTACGCGCCCGTCATGATGCGGCGCTTGACCTCGTTGCCAAAGCCTTCGGCGCGGGTCTTTTTGTACATGTCCACCAGGTCGGTGTAGTCCTTGGCGCGGTGGCCGAACTTCACGCCGTCAAAGCGGCTCAGGTTGGAGCTGGCTTCGGCCGGGGCGATGATGTAGTACACCGGAATCGACAACTCGGTGCGCGGCAGGCTGATGGGCACCAGCTTCGCGCCCAGCTTTTCGTATTCGCGCAAAGCACCGTCCACGGCGGCGCGCACATCGGCCGCAAGGCCTTCGCCAAAGAACTCTTTGGGGATGCCAATGCGCAGGCCTTCGAGTGAGTTGTTCAGCGATGCGTTGAAGTCTTCGGTGGGCATGTCCAGCGAGGTCGAGTCGCGGTCGATGTCGCCGCCGCACATGGCACTCAGCAAGAGCGCGCAGTCTTCGGCGCTGCGGGCCATGGGGCCAGCTTGGTCCAGGCTGGAGGCGTAGGCGATCATGCCGTAGCGCGATGCGCGGCCATAGGTGGGCTTGATGCCGGTGATGCCGCAAAAGCTGGCGGGCTGGCGGATTGAGCCGCCGGTGTCGGTGCCGGTGGCGGCGGGGGCCAGGCCAGCGGCCACAGCCGCTGCGCTGCCGCCCGACGAGCCGCCGGGCACGCGGGCCGTGTCCCAGGGGTTTTGCACCGGGCCGTAGGCCGAGTTTTCGTTGGCCGAGCCCATGGCGAATTCGTCGCAGTTGAGCTTGCCCAAAGTGACCATGCCCGCTGTGCGCAGGCGCTGCACCACGGTGGCGTCAAAGGGCGAGCGGTAGCCGCTCAGAATTTTGGAGCCTGCGGTGGTGGCGAAGTCCCGGGTGACGAACACGTCTTTATGCGCCACGGGCACGCCTTCGAGCGGGCCGGCTGTGCCGTTGGCCAGCTTGGCATCCGAGGCTTGGGCTTGGGCCAGCGTGACTTCGCTGTTGATGTCCAAATAAGCGTTGTGCGGGTTGCCACCGGTGCGGGCCAGAAAGCGGGTGGCGACTTCGACGGCGCTGACTTCTTTGGTCTGTAAAAGGGTGGCCAGCGCTTTGACGCTGAGGTTGTGCAGATCACTCATGACTTACTCGATCACTTTGGGAACCAGGAACAGGCCACGCTCGACGGCGGGGGCGCTTTGCTGGTTCAAGTCGCGTTGGTTGGGCTCGCTGGCCACGTCGGGGCGCAGGCGCAGCGTGATGTCCTGGATGGCGGCCACGGGGTGGGCCATGGGCTCGATGCCGGTGGTGTCAATCGCCTGCATGGCTTCAACGATGCCAAAAAAGCCATTGATTTGAGTGAGTATGCGCTCACTTTCTTCGGGCTTGAGCTCCAGACGGGCGAGATTCGCGATCCGGGCAATATCCTGCGAGGTCAGGGACATGGTTTAAAAAGAGTTGTAAAGGTCAGTTTTTTCCTGGACAGAGGGCGAACAAACGTACGCCTTTGACCGGGGGATCGGGTATTATCCTGTGTTTGCTGCAGCGTTAAGCAAGGTCTTTACGCAAGACCGCACGCTATCCCAGATTTGATTGATGTGCCCGACCCACCCAGGCTTTCCACAGCCGGTCAGTCGGAGCCCCTAAGGATTCCCGAATGTTTTCTTCATTCCGTCGTTATTTCTCCAGTGATCTGGCCATCGACTTGGGCACCGCCAACACGCTGATTTTTGTGCGCGACAAAGGTATCGTCCTCGACGAGCCTTCTGTGGTGGCGATTCGTCACGAAGGCGGCCCCCAAGGCAAGAAGACACTGCAGGCCGTGGGCCACGAAGCCAAGGCCATGCTGGGCAAGGTGCCCGGCAACATCGAAGCCATCCGCCCCATGAAAGACGGCGTGATCGCCGACTTCACCGTCACCGAGCAGATGCTCAAGCAGTTCATCCGCATGGTGCACCCCCGCAGCACCTTCCGCCCCAGTCCCCGCATCATCATCTGCGTGCCTTGCGGCTCCACCCAGGTCGAGCGCCGTGCGATCCGTGAGTCGGCTTTGGGCGCAGGCGCTTCCGAGGTGTATTTGATCGAAGAACCCATGGCTGCTGCCATCGGTGCTGGCCTGCCCGTGTCTGAAGCGTCTGGCTCCATGGTGGTGGACATCGGCGGCGGCACGACCGAAGTGGGCGTCATCTCCCTGGGCGGCATGGTCTACAAGGGCAGCGTGCGCGTGGGCGGCGACAAGTTTGACGAAGCCATCATCAGCTACATTCGCCGCAACTACGGCATGCTGATTGGCGAGCCCACCGCTGAAGCCATCAAGAAAAACATCGGTTCGGCCTTCCCTGGCAGCGAAGTCAAGGAGATGGAAGTCAAGGGTCGCAACCTGTCCGAAGGCGTGCCCCGCAGCTTCACCATCAGTTCCAACGAAATCCTGGAAGCATTGACCGATCCATTGAACAACATCGTGTCTGCTGTCAAAACCGCTTTGGAGCAAACGCCCCCCGAGTTGGGTGCCGACATCGCCGAGCGCGGCATGATGCTCACCGGTGGCGGTGCTTTGTTGCGCGATCTGGACCGCTTGCTGGCCGAAGAAACCGGCCTGCCTGTGTTGGTGGCCGAAGACCCACTGACCTGCGTGGCCCGTGGCTGCGGCATGGCGCTGGAGCGCATGGACCAGCTGGGCAGCATCTTCACCAGCGAGTAAGGCGTACCCCAGACCCGCCCTGTTCGGGTCTGTCACGTTCTTTCATTCACATTGAATCCGGTGCATTCCGACTATGGCTCTGGATACCTTTGAGCGCAGTGTGCCGCCGATCTTTCGGCAGGGCTTGTCTGCCATTTCCAAGTTAGTCTTGTTGGTTCTGCTGGCCATCTTGTTGATGGCGGCTGACCATCGTCTCAAGATTTCTTACCCCATCCGTGCGGGTATAGCCATGGTGCTGGCACCTTTGCAATGGTTGTCTTTGCAGCCGGTGCGTGCGGCGCAAGCGATTGGAGCTTATTTTGTCGACCTTGATGAAGCGCGAGATGCCGCGCAGAGTTTTCAGGCGCGATCAATTGGGCAAACGCAACGCCTGCAGCAAGTCGAGCAGTTGCTTCAAGAAAACGCGCAATTGCGCGAATTGCTTGAATTGCGCAAGGAGTTTTCTGGCCCTACCAAAGCGGTTCAGGTTTTGTATGGCACCACCGATGCCTACAGTGAGCGTGTGGTGGTGGATCGCGGGCAATTGACGGGTATCGTGCCAGGTTCAGCGGTGATTGATGCGGCCGGTGTGTTTGGGCAGGTCACACGGGTGTACCCCTTGATCAGTGAAGTGACTTTGCTGACCGACCGCGATCAAAGCATTCCCGTCATGAATGCACGCACAGGCACTCGGCATGTGGCCAACGGTGATCCGAACACCTTGGGCGGTTCATTGGAGTTGAAATTTGTACCTGCAGGAGCAGACATGAAACAAGGCGACTTGTTGACGACCAGTGGGATCGATGGTGTCTATCCAGCAGGATTGCACGTGGGCACCATCACGCAGATTGATCGCCGTGTGGACTCTTCGTTTGCGCGTGTGCATGCAAAGCCCATGGCGGTGGTTCGGGGTCGGCATCTGCTGGTGCTGTCACCCGTGAAAGATTGGCCTGCATTACCTGCTCCTACTGAAGTGTCTAAAACCCCGGGTAAACACAACAAGGCCTCAGTCAATAGCAGCACACCACCATCTTCTGTCTCGGGGGGCAAGCCATGATCATGCCTGCAGGGCGGCCGCTGTTGTTGCCCGCCAATCCCCGTTTCATTGCCTTGACGTTGGTGTTGGCACTGTTGGTGAACATGCTGTTGGGCTTGACGGGCATGCGTTGGTTACCCGATGTGCTGGCCATTGTGGTGGTCTTCTGGAATGTGCACCAACCGCGCCGGGTGGGTTTGCTCTTGCCTTTTGTGCTGGGCCTCGCGCTGGATGTGCATGAATCCGCTTTACTGGGGCAAAACGCCTTGTCCTATGTGGTGCTGAGCAGTATGGCTTTGGCGATTCAAAGGCGTTTGTTGTGGTTCCCATTGCGTGAGCAGGCCTTGCAAATTTTGCCCTTGTTCATCGTTGCAGCGTTGGTTGAGTGGGCGACGCGTCTGATAGTTCAAGATGCGTGGCCACATTGGAGCCAGGTGTTGGCTCCCTTTTTGCAGGCGGCATTGTGGCCGTTGATAGGGGCTGTGCTGTTGGCACCGCAAAGGCGGGCATTTGCGCCTGACGATATCCGTCCGCTCTGATCATGGCATTGAGTCTGCCTTCGCTTGCTGAACTGCGCGATACGCAGGCGGACATCCATCGCTTCCGTGAGCGTGTGGTGGTGATTCAGTTGGTGGTTTTTGTTTGCTTCATGTTGCTGTTGACGCGCTTGGCCTATCTGCAGATCGTGCGTCACGAAGATTTGATGGAGCAGGCCGAAAACAACCGCACGGCGGTTTTGCCGACGGTGCCGCCTCGTGGCACGATCCTGGACCGCAACGGCGTGGTGCTGGCCAGCAACTATTCGGCGTACACGCTGGAGATCACGCCCTCCAAGGTCAAGGACCTGGAAGTCACCATCAACGAGCTGTCCGAGCTGGTGGACATCCAGATCAAGGACCGTCGGCGCTTCAAGCGGCTGCGCGAAGAATCCAAGAGCTTTGATTCCTTGCCCATTCGCACGCGCCTGACCGATGAAGAGGTGGCCCGTTTCAGTGCGCAGCGTTACCGTTTCCCGGGCGTGGACATCAAGGCTCGATTGTTCCGCCAGTACCCTTTTGGCGAATTGGCCAGCCATGTGATTGGCTACATTGGCCGCATCAATGCCAAAGAAAAAGAGCGTATCGAGGAAGACGACGAGTCGGGCAATTACCGTGGCACCGAGTACATCGGCAAGCTGGGGGTGGAGCAACGCTACGAGCGCGAGTTGCACGGCATCACCGGGGTGAACCAGGTGGAGACTTCGGCCGGCGGTCGCGCCACGCGCAGCTTGTCGAGTCGGCCGGCCATTCCTGGGCAGAACGTGGTCTTGTCGATCGACATTCGCCTACAAAAAATGGTCGAGGATTTGTTTGGCGCTCGCCGGGGGGCCTTGGTGGCGCTGGACCCCAACACGGGCGAAGTGCTGGCGTTTGTCAGCAAGCCCACTTTCGATCCCAACTTGTTTGTCGATGGCATCGACACTGAAAACTGGCAGATGCTCAACGAGTCGATCGACAAGCCTTTGCTCAACCGCGCATTGCGCGGCACCTACCCTCCGGGATCGACCTACAAGCCTTTCATGGCTTTGGGGGCCTTGACCACCGGTAAACGCAATGCCAGCACCATCATTCAGGACAATGGTTCCTGGTCGTTTGGTGGACACACGTTCCGCAGTCACGGTGACACAGGTTTGGGGCCGGTGGACATGGTGCGATCGATTGTCTTGTCGAGCAATGTGTATTACTACTCTTTGGCCAATGACATGGGCGTGGACACCATCCACGACTTCATGCAGCCGCTGGGGTTTGGTCAGATCACGGGCATTGACCTGCCCGGTGAAGTGCGCGGCATCTTGCCCAGCACCGAGTGGAAGCGCAATTACTACAAGCGCCCCGAGCAGAAAAAATGGTTCGGTGGCGAGACCATTTCTTTGGGCATCGGACAGGGCTACAACAACTTCACCATGCTGCAACTGGCATCGGCCACGGCCACCTTGGCCAGCGGGGGGCAGAAATTCACGCCACGTGTCGTGAAGGCCACGCAAGATGCCCTCACGCATGCGCAAGTCTCGGTGGCGGGGACTGAACCTGTGAATTTGGGCTACAACCCGGATCACATTGCCGTGGTGCGCAATGGCCTGATCGGCGTGGCCACTTCTGGTACATCGGCGCAGGTGTTTGCTGGATCGGCCTATCAAAGCGCAGGCAAGACCGGAACGGCGCAAGCGGTGACGATTGGTCAAAAGGAAAAATACAACGCCAGCAAGTTGGGTGAATACCAGCGTGACCACGCTTTGTACATGGCTTTTGCCCCGGCCGAATCGCCGCAAATTGCGCTGGCGCTGGTGGTGGAAAACGCGGGCTTTGGCGCGGCCCATGCTGCACCCATTGCGCGACGTGTGTTTGATTATTGGTTGCTCGGTCAGTACCCGAGCGAGCAAGACATGCTGGCCACACAGCAGGGACAAAGTTCACGTCCAATCGGTGTGCCCCGAGCCAAGGAAGACGTGCCCTTGGACAGCAAAAAGGTGCTGGACGGCACGCGTTGAAGCATGCCCCAGTGGCTTTCAGCTTTGGTAGACCGTGCTCAGTGAGGCAAAGCCTTTGACCTCAATCGGATTGCCAAAGGGGTCCACGAAGAACATGGTCCATTGCTCGCCAGCTTGACCGGCAAAGCGCAAATGCGGCTCGATCACAAAGCGCATGCCGCGCGACTGCAGGCGATCGGCCAGGGCCTGCCAATCATTCTTTTGCAAGATCAGGCCAAAGTGCGGCATGGGCACCAGGTGCTCGCCCACACGGCCGGTGTTGCTGGTTTTGAACGGCTCACCCAAGTGCAGCGAAATCTGGTGTGTGAAGAAATCGAAGTCCACCCAGGTGTCGGTGGATCGACCTTCTTTGCACCCCAGCACATCGCCGTAAAAGCGCCGGGCTTCGTCGAGGTCGGTGACGTGGAACGCCAAATGAAAAAGACTGTTCATGCCCGAAAGCATAGCAGCCTGAAGGGCTCAGCGACTTCTGTTTGAACCCACAGGGGCTTCAGAAGTTGTTTGACAATCGATGCAGCGCAAGGCGGCCGGGTAGGCGGCCAAGCGTGCTTCGGGGATGGGCACGCCGCAGTCTTTGCATGTGCCGTAAAGGCCTTCCGCCAGCCGCTCCAGCGCGGCGTCCAGTGCCCCGAGTTCGGCGGTTTCGTGTTCGTTCATCGCAAACTCATCATCGCGTTCCGAGATGGCTTGCGCCCTGTTTTCAAAATCGCGGACATCGTGCTCGGCCGCCATGTCCACGCGCGAGACCCGTCCCCCGCGTTCTTGGGCGATGCGTTGCAAAAGTTCAGCGCGTACGCGCTCAAGGCGTTCTTGGTGGAGTCGGGTACTGGTGTTCATGCACCCATCCTAGGCTTCGCATGGCCGGTGATGTTGATGTGCATCAATCCTGTGGCGGGTCGCCACTGCGGTGTGGGGTGTACCGCAACACAGGAATGGACAAAGCAAAAGGGCCACCCATCTGGGCGGCCCTGGCTGTGCAAGTGGGGCGATGTTTATTTGGCCTTCATGCGCGAGAGCATCAGCTCCATATTGGCTTTGCGGTCGGCGTTGACTTGCTGCAAGGTGGGGCGCTCACCCATGAACTTCATGTAGTCCCGCATCGGCAGATCGGCCAGGAAGTCGCGGCCATAGATCAGTTTGGTGGCCCCCGAAACCAGTGGCAAGTGGACCACCGCTGCGCAATCGGCCAGTGTCAATGTGTCGCCTGCCACATAGGGCGCGAATTGGGCCAGAGCTGCAAAAGCCGCCACATTCTTTTCCAGCTGAGCGCCGGTTTTTTCTTTGGTGCCGTCACTGATTTTGCCGCCAAAAAAAGCTTCGGGGTACAGGTTGCGCGCCACCAGCTCCAGGTGCAGCTCCAAAAAGGTCACCAGCTCGCGCACTTTGGCTGCGGCAAAAGGATCAGTAGGCAATAAAGGGTTTTGTGGGTACTGCTGCTCGATGTATTCCATGATGACGGCCGATTCGCACAGTGGGCCTTGGGCGGTCTTGATGTAAGGCACCTTGCCGATGGGGCTGGCTGCCGGATCGGTTTTGCCCACCCAGGCCAGTTCTTCCTCGAAGGGCACGCCTTTTTCGAGCAGGGCGAATTTGACTTTGTTGTAGTAATTGCTGGCTGCAAAGCCGCAGAGTGTGAGCATGGGTGTCTCCTGAATGGGGAAGGTCGCAGGCTACCTGTTTCGCGTCAGCCGGTGCGTCACACAGATGACGCAAGAGCCGGATGCTGGGATGCATCGCTTATGGACTTTGGCCAAGGTCCCTGTCGGGGCTAAAGCCGCGACCTGCAAATACACCGGCTTACTGAGGAGAATCCCTGCCGTCCTCAAGCCCGCGTCAAACTCAAGAACGCATCTTGCACCGAAGTCTGACCGGGGTCGCTCAGCAGGGTGCTCACCGGGCCTTCGTGCCGCATCACGCCCTTGTGCAGCACCAGCACGCGGTCTGCGCGTTCCACCTCTTCGGCCAAATGCGTGGCCCAGAGCGTGGCCACGCCGTGATCGCGCTGCAGGTTTTCCACCGCCTGTAGCAATTGCACGCGGGACGCCGGGTCCAGGCCTACGGTGGCTTCGTCCATCAACAACACCGCAGGGCGGTGCAGCAGGGCGCGGACCAGTTCGATCTTGCGGCGGTTGCCCCCTGACAACGTTCGGCAGGGTTTGTGCAGGGTCTCGAGCAAACCGAGTTTGCCCAGGCCTTCTTCAATGCGTTCATCGGCCAGGGTACGGGGCAAGCCATGCAAGTCCGTGTGAAAGCGCAAGTTCGCCTGCACGCTGAGGTCCAGGTCCAGCGCCGGTTGCTGGAACACCACGCCCAGGTGCGCCAGCGCTTGGGGCGCAGCCGTGCGCAGGTCGTGGCCCAGGATGTGGATGTCGCCGCTGTCGGGCACGAACAGGCCGGTGAGCAGCTGCATGAGGGTGGATTTGCCTGCGCCGTTGGGGCCGAGCAAGGCCACGCGTTCACCCGGCAAGAGGGTCAGGCTGACGTCACGCAAGGCCGGATGGCCTTGGTAGGCTTTGCTCAAGTGCGTGGCTTGCAGGGGCAATGTGGTGGACATGGGGTTTCCTGATCGGGGCTTTATTCAGCCAGCAGTTTCATGCGTTGCAGGAGTTTGCGCTCGCGCTGTGAGCTTTGCACCAGCACTTGCCGGTAGGCCGGGCCATCGAGGTAGGCTGCGTCTTGGTCGTAGCGTTGCAGCTCAGCCAAATGCCGGGGGGTGAACATGGCTGAGCGGAACGCTTCATGCAACACAGCGATCACGTTCGCGGGCGTACCTGTGGGGGCGACCAGACCCCAGGGGGAGTGGTAGATGGCTTGCGCAAAGCCCAGCTCTTTCATGGTGGGCACTTGCGGCCAGCGGGCACTGCGTTGTTCGCTGAACACCGCCAGCAAGCGCAGTTTGCCTTGCTCGACCCAGGGGGCAAAGCCGGTCGAGTTCATGCCGGCCATGATGGTGCCGCTGGCCAGGGCCAACATTTGGTCGGTCGTGCCTTTGAACGGGATGTGGGTGTAACTGATTTGTTGTGCGCCCAGCAACTCTTCCATGGCCAAGTGCGGGGTAGAGCCCATGCCGGTGGAGCCCAGCATCAGGGCACCGGGGTTTTGCCGGGCCCAATCCAGCATGTCTTGCACTTTGAGCCATGGGCTGCTGGCGGGCACCAGCAAGCCAAAGGTGGTGCTGGACACTTGCAGGATCGGACTCAGGTCGGTCAGCGGGTCCCAAGGCACTTTGTTCATGAGTGCATGGCGCAAGACCGGCAAAGGCAATTGGCCAATGGTGTAGCCATCGGGGGCGGCGGCCTTGAGCAAAGGCGCGACCATGGTCCCCGCAGCGCCGGGGCGGTTCACCACCACCACCGGCTGGCCGAGGCGATTGCCCGCTTCTTCAGCCAGGATGCGGATGCTCAAGTCGGTGCCTCCGCCTGCAGGCCAGGGCACGATGAGTTGAATGGGTTTTTGTGGCCATTGAGCGGCGTTGGCCCATGTACAGGCGGGCAGACTCAGGGCGCTCATCCTCAGCAGCCAATGGCGGCGGGTGAACGTGTCCGGGTTTTTTCTCAATGACGTCATGTGTGAACAATAGCAAAATGCAAGCCACCCCCATGTCGCGCAATGGGCCCTCGGTGGCATGGTAATTGCCGATACACCTGCATGAGTTGTTCCAAAACGGAGCAGCCTTGACGTTTGACCAGGAGACTTCCCCGATGCTGAATGCCCCGCTTGCTCACTCGATCCGGTGGGTGCTTTGCCTTGTGTCGGCATGTGCTTTGACGGCCTGGGCTCAGACCGCACCCACGGCACGGGTGTATGTGTCCAATGAAAAGGACAACCAGATCGTGGTCTTTGACGCACAGGGTCAGAACCCCGAACGCATCGCGGTGTGCCCCCGTCCACGGGACATGAAGTTCAGTGCCGATGGCGCACGCATTTTGGTCATTTGCGGTGATGGCAACCAGATGGGGTGGGTTGATCTGGCCCAGAAAAAACTGGTCGGCACCATGCCCCTGGGCGATAGCCCCGAAATGTTTGCGCTCTCGCCAGATGGCAAAACCGCCTACGTGACCGTCGAAGACGACAGTGCCTTGATCGCCTATGACCTCGCATCGAAAAAGAAACTGTTTGAGGTCAAGACCGGTGGCGAGCCCGAAGGCGTTTTGGTCACGCCCGATGGGCGGTACGCCTATGTCACGTCCGAGGTGGCCAATGTGGTTCACCGCATCGACTTGCAGCAAAAGAAGGTGGTGCAGAACATCAAGGTCGGTAACCGGCCTCGGCGCTTCTCGCTCTCGGCCGATGGCAAGGAGCTGTGGGTGAGCAACGAGATGGGGGCCAGCGTCAGTGTGATCGACACCGGCACGCAACAGGTCAAGGCCACCGTGCCCTTCCAGATCGCAGGCATGCGGGCCACCGACATCACCCCGGTGGCGCTGATGCACAGCCCCGATGGCCGCACCGTGTGGGTCAGCTTGGGGCGAGCCAACCATGTGGCCGAAGTCGATGCGGCCAGCAAACAAGTCAAGCGCACCGTGCTGGTGGGCAAGCGGGCCTGGGGTTTGGGGTTCAACAAAATCGGCACCCAGTTGTATGTGACCAACGGCATGTCGGACGACATGACCCTGGTCGACACAGTCCAAGGCAAAGCCGTGCGCAGCGTGGCCGCTGGTCGCGTGCCGCACACCGTGCTGGTTCGGGAGTGATGATGAATCTTGTGAAGTCGATGGCAGCAGGCTGGGTGCTGAGTTGCGCAGCGCAGGTCATGGCCGCCACGCCGGCCCCGGCCAAAGCCGCGTCCACCTTGCAGGTGGCGGTGGTCTCGGTGGCCGATGACGAGCGCTACCAGCCCCGGCGTGTCGAAAAGCGCTGGCCTGGCCAATCCACGGGCCGCTTGATCACCGCAGCGCGGCTGGGTCTGGATGATGCGCAAGTCGAATTGCATGACGCCGGCTTGAGCGTGCGTTTGCGCGAGGTGGTGGCCGACAACGAAGCGGCACTGGCCGCCAGCCTGCAGCAATTGCAAAACGACAAAGTGGCTTACTGGTTGCTCGACCTGCCCGACGCCTTGATGCCGCAGGCTTTGCAGGCGGCACAAAAGGCGGGCGCATTGGCCATCAACGCCAGCAGCCCGCTGGACGCCTTGCGGGCGCAGTCCTGTGGTGCGGTGCCGGTGCTGCACACCTACCCGAGCCAGAGCATGTTGGCCGATGCCTTGGCGCAATTTCTGGCGGCCAAATCCTGGAAACAGGTGCTGGTCCTGCAAGGGGCCAAACCGGCCGATGCCTTGTTGATGCAGGCTTGGCAGCGTGCAGGCAAGCGCTACGGGCTCAAGACCACCGAGACCAAAACCTTCAAGCTCAGCGGCGATCCGCGCGAGCGCGATGCGGCCAACCCCAAGCTGTTGACCAACGAGCGCAACCACGAGGTGGTGGCCGTCTGGGACAGTGAAGGCGAGTTCTCCCGCAGCCTGGTCTATGCCACGCAATGGCCACGTCCCGTGCTGGGTAGCAATGGCCTCACCCCGCTGGCCTGGCATGCGCAGTGGGAGCGCTATGGTGGGCCCCAGCTCAACCGCCGATTTGTCAAGCTTGCCCAGCGCCCCATGACCGGACAAGATTGGGCGGCGTGGACGGGCATCAAAACTTTGGTGACGGCCTGGGTGGCCGAGCCCAAGGGCACGCCACTCAGTTTGGCTGCCCGTTTGCGCTCAGGGCAAGTCCAAGTCGATGGCTTCAAAGGCTTGCCTTTGAGCTACCGCGCCTGGGATGGTCAACTGCGCCAGCCGGTGCTGCTGGCCCATGCCGACGGCGTGGTGCAGACCGCGCCCATGGAAGGTGTTTTGCACCCCACAGACAACCTCGACACCTTGGGTGTGGATGAAAAGGAAAGCCCATGCAAAGCACGTTGAACTTCGCGCACCTGGGCCGCGCTGCCCGCGCCGTGGTGGGGCGCGAGATCCACAAATTCCTGCGCCAGCCCGCACGTCTGGCGTCGGCCCTGGTGCGCCCTTTGCTGTGGTTTGTGGTGTTCGCCACCGGTTTTCACAATGTGTTTGGTGTGTCCATCATCCCGCCCTATGAGACCTACATCGAATACAAGGTCTACATGCTGCCCGGCCTGCTGGGCATGATCGCCTTGTTCAACGGCATGCAAAGCTCGCTGTCTCTGGTGTACGACCGCGAAATGGGGCTCATGCGCTTGCTGCTCACTGCGCCGCTCAACCGCGCCTGGTTGCTGGGCTTCAAACTCTTGGCGGGCACCAGTTTGTCGATGCTGCAGATGCTGGCGTTCTTGTTGGTCGCAGCGCTGCTGGGCGTGGAGGTCGAGTGGCTGCATGCTTTGCTGGCCTTGCCCACCTTGATCTTGACAGCGGTGCTCATGGCCTCCATGGGCCTGGTCTTGTCGGTCCATGTGCGGCAGCTGGAAAACTTCGCGGGGGCCATGAACTTTGTGATCTTCCCGATGTTCTTCATCAGCTCGGCCTTGTACCCGCTGTGGAAGTTCGAAGAGGCGGGGGCCTGGTGGCTCTACCAGTTGGCGCAAATCAACCCTTTCACACAGGCGGTGGAAACCATGCGCTTTGCCCTGCATGGCCAGTTGTACGGCACGGGTTTGATCTACGGTGTGGTGGGCACCTTGGTGTTTTTTGGCTTGGCGGTGCGCGGCTATGACCCGCAGCGCGGCTGGATGCGCGCACGCGGCGTGGCTTGATGGGGCACCGACATGAACCGATCAGCACTTTCGCGGCGTCATTGTTTGCAAACATGGGGCGGCTTGTGGGCGGCGGCCCTGGCTCCGGCGGTTTGGGCGCAAGACCCTGCGGGTGGTGATGCGCTGGGCTCCATGCAGTGGCCGGTGATCCGCCGCAAATTCATGGCCATGGCCCCTTTCACCTTGAGCGAGGAGGTGATCGTCAAGGGCCCCGAGTTTGCCGAAGACGCCATGAACGTGCCGATCTGGATCGACGCGCGGGCCTTGCAACGCAGCATGGGGCCGATTGACCGCATCGTCGTGGTGGCCGACCGCAACCCGATCCAGCATGTGCTCGACTTTGAGCCTTTGGGCAGCTGGCCGGTGCTGGCTTTTCGCATCCGCATGGAGCAAGGCTCCCCTGTGAGGGCCTTGGTCAAGATGAAAGATGGCCGCTGGTTTGTCGGCCAGACCTGGGTCAATGCCGCAGGTGGCGGCTGCACCGTGCCGGGCGCGAGCCGTGCCGATGGCTCATGGAGCCGCACCTTGAACCAGGTGCAAGCGCGGGTGTTTCGCAATGTGCTGGAAGGCGGCACCCGTTTGCGTTTGCGCGTGATGCACCCCATGGACACTGGCTTGGTCAATGGCATTCCGGCTTTCCACATCGAGCAGCTGGAGTTGCGCGATGCCCACGACACCGCAGTTTGGCGCTTGCATTTGCATGAGCCCGTCTCGGAGAACCCTTTGATCACCCTGGAGTTGGGCGATCAGCCCCAAGGGCCTTGGCACCTGACAGGCCGAGACAACAACGGCAACCGGATCGATGAAAGGCTCAAGGCATGAGCTGCCGCAAGGTCTGGGCGCTAGGCTGGGCGCTGGTGTGTGCGATCAGTGCCGCCGGGGTTCAAGCCGCTGATTTGCCTGCGGGCGATTACCAGTTGCAGCCCCGCGCCATCGCGGCGCAGACCTGGGTGATCGAAGGGGCGGTCGAAGACTTCAGCCGCGCCAACGGCTGCAACATCATCAACACCGGCTTCATTGCCAGCGACGAGGGCGTCTTGGTGATCAACACCGGGCCTTCTTGGTTGTATGGCCAGCAGCAGCGCGCAGCCATCGCCCGCACCGTGCCCCAAAAGCCCAGCCGTGTGGTCGCCTTGAACCTCCACCCTGACTATTTCTTTGGCAACCAGGCTTGGGCGGATCTGCCCTTGCTCGCGTTGAGCGGCACGCTGGCGGGCATGCAAGCCGAGGGCAAGGCTTACGAAGACAACCTGTACCGCTTGTGTGGTGATTGGATGAAGGGCTCCGAGTCCACACCTGCCCGGCAAAGCCTGACCCCAGGACGCCAGGATTGGGGTGGCCACCGGCTGGAGTGGGTGCGGCTCGATGGCCACACGGGCGACGACTTGCTGCTGATGGATCACAGCACAGGGGTTTTGTTTGCCGGCGGGCTCGTGTTTGCCGATCGGGTGCCCACCGCACCCCATGCGCGTTTGCTGCCCTGGATCAAGAGTTTGCGTACCGTGCAAGGCTGGATCGACCAGGGCCTGGTCCGCACCGTGGTGCCCAGCCACGGGCCCGTTCATGCTGGCCGCAAAGGGGTGGACCAGACCCTGGACTGGTTGCAGTGGTTGCACGAGCGGCTGCAAAGCAGTGCCGCGCAGGGTCTGGATTTGTCCGAGGTCTTGCGCCTGAGCATTCCCGAGCGCTTTGCCCGCTGGGCGGCCATGCCAGCCGAGTACACCCGCAGCGTGACGTATCTGTACCCGCAGTACGAAAACGCACAGTTGGTTTGGCCGGCTGCACCGGTTGCCACAGGCCGTTGATCCAAAGTTGAACACTGTCACAGCCGGGCCGGTCGTGTGACAGCGCTGGGCACGGCAATTCCCGTGCTTGATCAGGGCTTTTTATCAGGGTAATTACTTAAGTGTGAACCGCAGAAAGTTGGCACGGGTTTTGCAAAAAAACACCTGACGCATTGCTGAGTGTCCACGTCGGACCTTTGCGAATCGTTCAACTTCCTCAATGCTCTGACCGTTCCAAACAGGAGACATCAACGTGAAACAAAAATTATTGAGCCTGCTCGTCATGATGGCCGCCGCCCAAGTCGGCGCTCAAGTGACCAATGACATGATCGCCAAAGATGCGGCCACCACCAACGACGTTCTGTCTTGGGGTCTGGGCACGCAAGGCCAACGTTATTCGCCATTGACCGATGTCAACGCCAAGTCGATTGGCAAGTTGACTCCCGTCTGGTCCATGTCCTTCGGCGGTGAAAAGCAGCGCGGTCAAGAATCGCAGCCGCTGGTGCACAACGGCAAGATGTTTGTCACAGCTTCTTACTCGCGCATCTTTGCGCTGGACGCCAAGACCGGCAAAAAACTCTGGAAATACGAGCACCGTCTGCCCGAAGGCATCATGCCTTGCTGCGACGTGATCAACCGCGGTGCCGCCCTGTACGACAACCTGGTGATCTTCGGCACCCTGGACGCCCAACTGGTGGCTCTGGACCAGAACACCGGCAAAGTGGTTTGGCGTGACAAGATCGACGACTACGCTGCAGGCTACAGCTACAGCGCAGCCCCCCTGATCGCTGACGGCTTGCTGCTGACCGGTGTGTCCGGTGGCGAATTCGGTGTGGTCGGCCGCGTGGAAGCGCGTGACCCCAAGACCGGCAAGATGGTCTGGACCCGTCCAGTGGTCGAAGGCCACATGGGCTACAAAGACGGCAAGGAAAACGGCATCTCCGGCACCACCAACGCCACCTGGCCTGGTGACACCTGGAAGTCCGGCGGCGCAGCCACCTGGTTGGGCGGCACCTACGACGCCAAGACCGGTCTGGCTTACTTCGGTACAGGCAACCCTGGCCCCTGGAACAGCCACCTGCGTAAAGGTGACAACCTGTACTCCACCTCCACCGTGGCCATCGACGTCAAGTCCGGCCAGATCAAGTGGAGCTACCAGAACACCCCCAACGACGCTTGGGACTTCGACGGTGTGAACGAGTTCATCACCTTCGACATGGACGGCAAGCGCGTGGGTGCCAAGGCTGACCGCAACGGTTACTTCTATGTGAACGATGCGTCCACCGGCAAATTGCTCAACGCCTTCCCCTTCGTGACCAAAACCACTTGGGCCAACGGCATTGACCTGAAGACCGGTCGTCCCAACTTTGTGCCTGACAACCGTCCTGGTGACCCCACTGGCGCAGGTGGTGATGGCACCAAAGGCAAGGCCGTGTTTGCAGCCCCAGGCTTCCTGGGCGGCAAGAACCAGATGCCCATGGCCTACAGCCCCAAGACCAACCTGTTCTATGTGCCTTCCAACGAATGGGGCATGGAAATCTGGAACGAGCCCGTCACCTACAAAAAAGGCGCGGCTTATCTGGGCGCTGGCTTCACCATCAAGCCTTTGTACGACGACTACATCGGCTCGCTGCGCGCTGTGAACCCCAAGACCGGCAAGATCGAGTGGGAAGTCAAGAACGAAGCGCCTCTGTGGGGTGGTGTCCTGGTGGCAGGCGATCTGGTCTTCTGGGGTACACCTGAGGGTTACCTGAAAGCCGCTGATGCCAAGTCCGGCAAAGTGGTGTGGCAGTTCCAGACCGGCTCCGGCATCGTGGCGCCTCCCATCACCTGGAAAGAAGGCAACGACCAATACGTGTCCGTGGTCTCTGGCTGGGGTGGTGCGGTTCCGCTGTGGGGTGGTGAAGTGGCCAAGAAGGTCAACTTCCTCGAGCAGGGCGGTTCTGTCTGGACCTTCAAGCTGAACAAGTGATCGCTTGGCCATGCCCCTGAACACAGCCGCACGGGCGGCGCAACAGGGGCATCGCTGGCGAGCCCGGGGCCTGATGGCCCTGGCCTTGATCGGAACAGGGGTGGTCATGTGCGTGCGCGCGGATGACCGCCCTTTTTTACGCACCACCCACGCCATGGCGTCTGAGGACGAAGACGGCTGGGAAGTGAGCAGCACCTGGGTAGGCAATCGCCAAGGGCATGCGCTGAGTGTGCAGATTGAACGTGATTTGTCGAGCACCCAGCGTGTGGAATTGGAGTGGGGCAAAGCTTCTCGTGTGGATGCGCCCGAGCCCGAGCAGGGCTTGCGTTTGCGCAGCCTGTGGGTCTCCCCTCAAGAGCAGGGCTGGGGCTTGGCGACCAAGTTGGGCGTGGAGCCTGGCCGTGGCGAAACGGGGCAACGTCAGCAGGCCTTGGCTGTGGCGTCAGTTCCATTCATGGCCGAGCGTTTGTGGTTGCATGCCAACGTCGGTTGGCAATGGCAACGACGGGCAGAAGTGGCCTCCAGCCGTGCCAACGTCAGCACCCTCGCGGCGCACTACGTTTGGACGCCGCAGCGATGGCTGTACGCAGAAAGCACGCGCACATCGGATGGCCGTGATCGGCTTGTGCATGCGGGTGTTCGGCAATGGCTGATGCACAACAAGCTGGCGCTGGACACCGGTTGGGGCAAACAAAGCGGTGCCGAGCACCGTGGTGAATTTTTGGCAGTGAACCTGAGTTGGTTCGATTTGAACGATTGAAAACTGGAAAGAAAGTTGAACATGAAAACACTTCGCATCCTGGCATCTGTGCTTGTGGCATGGGGCATGACGGGCGTGGTCCACGCGGCCGATGGCGACACCTTGCTCAAAGACAGTGGTTGCCTGTCTTGCCATGCCAAGGCCGAAAAAGTGGTGGGCCCGGCCTTTCTGAGCGTGGCCGACAAATACCGCAGCGACAAAGACGCCGTGGCCACCTTGGTGCAATCCATCCAGAACGGCTCCAAAGGCAAGTGGGGCCGCATGCCCATGCCGCCACACGCCAGCATCAGCCAGGACGACTTGAAAACCTTGGCCCGCCACGTGTTGGCGATGAAGCCCTGATTCATCGCGTTTGTCTGGATTCACATGCGCGCAACGCAGGCCACAATCTGAGGCATCGCATTTTTGGGCTGCGTGCCCCGGCTCATCATGGATCTTCGACGAACACTCATCGCCAGACTGGCGTTGGCATTTGCAGCCTTGCTGCTGGTGTTTGGCGTCGTCTGGGTGCATGACCTGAAAGAGGACGCACTGGCGGAGCAAAAAGCCACCTCGAACCTGGTGGCGTTGCTGGCCACTGCGCCCGACAAAGACAGTGAGGCCAAGCTGGCCAACGCGCTCACACCGGGGCAGTTTCGGCATGTGAAGATTCAGTTGGACTCGGCCACGGTGACGGCCCCACAAACACAGGCCACTGCTTGGCTGAGCTGGCTGGGTTTGAGCGCAGAAGGCGCGAAAGCGCAGCGCATCCGTGTGGGCGATCAGATGCTGTGGATCCGCCCCGATCCTGAAAGCGAGTTCCGTGAGAAGTGGAGCACCTCGGTCCAGGTGCTGGCCATGTTGTCCTTGTTTTGTGCAGTCTGCCTGACCTTGACCTGGTATGCCGTGGACCATGCCTTGTCTCCCGTGAAAGAGTTGAATGCGGGCCTGGTGCGCTTGGCCGGGGGAGAAGACGATGCCCGTTTGCCGCCGTTTGCCTTGCGTGAATTCGCGACGATGGCGGGTGTGGTGGACCAGCTTGCGCAGAGCTTGGCGCAAGGACGGGAACGTCAGCGCCGTCTGACCCAACAGTTGATGGAAGTGCAAGACAAAGAGCGGCGCGAACTGGCTGCTGAGTTGCACGACGAGTTCGGCCAATCGCTCACGGCCATCACGGCCACGGCGGCGTACATCGAGCACCATGCCCCCCACGCGTCCGCCGAGACTTTGACGGAGTGCGCGCGTGAAATCGGCAGCGAGTCCCGCCGCATCGCGGGGCATGTGCGGCAAATGCTCACCAGCTTGAGGCCTTATGGGTTGGAAGACAGCGGCATGCGCGAAGCCTTGCAGGAACTGGTCTCCGGCTGGCAGGCGCGATTGCCTGATCGCCGCATCGTGTCTCACATTGGACCCTTGCCACCGGTCAGCGCCGATGCCGCATTGGCGCTTTACCGCTGCTTGCAAGAAGGTTTGACCAACGTTGTGCGGCACAGCGGTGCCGACCAGATGGAGGTGCGCTGTGAATGCTTGGATGAACGCATTGAGCTGACCGTGATCGACAACGGCCACGGCCAGGCGCAGGCCTTGTTGGCGCAGCCGGGCAGTGGCTTGCTGGGCTTGAAAGCCCGCTTGGCCATGGTGGGCGGTGCCTTGAACATTGCCGATGCACCTGCGGGCGGCATTGCTTTGACGGCGGTGTTGCCCACACGCGTGGGGGCCCTTGCATGAGCATTCGGGTGATGCTGGTGGACGACCATGCGGTGGTGCGTGCGGGCTACCGGCGCTTGATCGATGCCGAGGCCGATTTGCAGGTGGTGGCCGATGTGGCCAGTGGCGACGAGGCTTGCGCCGCCTTGCGCGATACCGCCATCGATGTGGTCGTGATGGATTTGTCCTTGCGTGAAGGCAGTGGGCTGGAAGCCATCAAACGCTTGCTGGAGCGGCAGCCCGCTTTGAAAGTGCTGGTCTTCAGCATGCACCAGGCGGTGGGCTATGTGACGCAGGCCTTGCGCAATGGCGCTTTGGGCTATCTCACCAAAAATTCCGAGCCGCTGGAGATGATCGCCGCCATCCGCAAAGTGGCACAAGGCCAGCGGGTGTTTTCGGCCGATGTGGCGCACGACATGGCGTGTCAGGCCGTGCAGGGCCAAAACGCGCTGGACTGTTTGACGCCGCGTGAGTTTGACATCCTGCGGCTGTTTTCGGGCGGGGTTCAGCCAACCCAAGTGGGTGAGCAATTGCACCTGAGCGCCAAGACCGTGCTCAACCATTTGTCCAACATCCGGCGCAAGCTGGAGGTCAACTCCGAGATGGAGTTGCTGCTGCTGGCAGCGCGCCATGGGCTGGTGCAGTGGCCCTCGGCTGACGCGAAAATTTGACGCACCCATCACTCGGGAAAATTTCCCGAGTCCACAGGGCGCATCTCCTGTGTTGTGGGGCAGTCTCGTCGCTATGCTCAAGTCATCTCCCTGGGGTCAGAGCCAAAGAGACACAACAAGCATTTGAGACAAGCGACATGCAGACGTACCCGCAGCTATCCCTCTTGACCCTGGCCATCGGCCTGGCCTTCCAGCCCGCGCTGGCCGCTGACACCACCGACACGGTCACCATCGTGGCTCCCACGCCCTTGCCCGGGCTCGACCTCAACGCCAGCCAGATCGCTGCACCCGTGCAGCGCGGCCAGGTCAACGATGCCCACAGCCAAGACTTGGCCGAGTGGATGAACGCCAACCTGGGCGGTGTGTTGGTGCAAGAGTTGCAAGGCAACCCCTTTCAGGCCGATGTGCAGTACCGGGGCTTCACCGCATCGCCGCTCTTGGGCACGCCCCAAGGCTTGTCGGTGTACCTGGACGGTGTGCGCATGAACCAGCCCTTTGGCGATGTGCTCAGCTGGGATCTGATCCCGCGTGCCGCGCTCAAGTCGGTCACCTTGATGCCCGGCTCCAACCCGCTGTTTGGCTTGAACACCTTGGGTGGCGCTTTGGCCTTGGAAACCAAAGACGGCCGCAGCAACCCCGGAACACAGATCCAGCTGCAAGCGGGCAGCCATGACCGCCGCAGCTTGCTGCTGGAGCACGGCTTTGTGAACGACAAAGGCCTGGACGGCTATGTGATGCTCAACCAGTTTCACGATGGCGGTTGGCGTGCCCAGTCGCCCAGCGATGTGCGCCAGGTGTTTGGTAAATTGGGCTGGCGCGATGGCAGTACCCGCAGCAATTTGAGCCTGAGCTGGGCCGACAATGATTTGCAGGGCAATGGCATGCAAGAGGGCAGCCAGTTGGCCAAGGACTGGCGCAGTGTCTACACCACCCCGGACATCACACGCCAGCATGCGTTGATGATCAATTGGACCGGAAGCCACGAAGTGCGCGATGGCTGGAGTGTGAGTGCGCAGCTTTACATGCGCCGACAAAAAGGCAGCACGCTCAATGGCGATGTGAACGAAGGCTCGCTGGACCAAAGCGTTTACCAGCCCAGTGCGGGTGAGCGTGCCGTGCTGGCCCAAAACGGCTACAGCGGCTTCCCCAACAGCGGGGCCAATGCCAGCAACACGCCGTTTCCATATTGGCGCTGCCTGGCCAATTCGCTGCTGCCCAATGACAGCAGCAGCAAAGAGCCCGCCGAAAAATGCACAGGCTTGCTCACCTCGGGGCAAACCACGCAGAGCAACCAAGGCGCAGTCTTGCAGTCGAGCTGGGAATCCAAAATGGGCGATGCCCGCACGCAAACCGTGGTGGGGGCCGCCATGGACACCTCCCGCGTGCGTTTCACCCAAAGCAGTCAGCTGGGCTATGTCAACCCGGACCGCAGCGTCACAGGCGTGAATGCGTTTGGCGATGGCGTGACAGGCGGCAATGTCGATGGTGAGGCTTGGGACACGGCGGTGGATTTGCAAGGCCGCACCCGCACCCACAGCGTGTTCGCCAGCAACACCTGGTCTTGGGCAGGCGGCTGGAACCTCACCGCCTCGGGCCGCTACAACGACACCCGCGTGAGCAACCTCGATTTGCGCAACGATGGCCAAGCCAACTCGCTCAGTGGCGAGCACCACTACGCCCGCCTGAACCCTGCTTTCGGCTTGACTTGGGCCCCTTCTGCACAGCTGCAAGGCTGGCTGGGCTACAACGAAGGCAGCCGCGCCCCGACCACCACCGAGCTGGGCTGTGCCAACCCCGAGCAGCCTTGCAAACTGCCCAACGCCATGGCCAGTGACCCACCGCTGCAGCAGGTTGTTACCCGCACGCTGGAGCTGGGCATGCGTGGTCGTTTGGCCGATAAACATGCCTGGTCTGCTGGCGTCTTTCGCGCGGTCAACGATCAAGACATTTTGTTCGTGGCCAGCGAGCCAACCGGCTACGGCTATTTCCGCAACTTCGGCCAGACCCGCCGCCAGGGTCTGGAGCTGAGTTTGTCGGGTGCGATCAGCCCCGAATGGACCTATGGCCTGCACTACAACTGGCTGCAAGCGACCTACCAAAGCGACGAGACCGTGGCGGGCAACAACAACAGCAGCAACAGCGCAGGTCCAGGGCTGGAAGGCAACATCGCCATCAAGCCCGGTGACCGCATCCCGATGACGCCGAGCCAAATGCTGAAGTTGCAAGTTGGCTGGAAGCCCAACGCGCAATGGCGCTTGGGCCTGGACATGCAGGCGGTGGCCCGCAGCATCGCTCGGGGCAATGAAAACAATGCGCACGAAGCCGACGGCACTTACTACAGTGGCGCAGGCCACAACCCTGGCTACGCCGTGTTCAACCTGAGCGGGCAATACGCGCTGCAGCCCGGTTGGACTTTGACCGGAAAAATCAACAACCTGTTCGACACCCGCTACACCACCGCTGCGGTTTTGTCCCCCAACGCCTTCAATGGCAATGCGCTGGTGGCCCGTCCATTTGCAGCGGTCGATGGCAATTACCCGCTGCGTCATGGCACTTTCTATGCACCAGGGGCACCGCGCAATGTGTGGGTGGGTGTACGCTATGCCTTCCGATGAACTGCGCAGGCTTTGAGGCCTGAACACCCATGCACACCAGCCGCCCTTGGATAACTTGTTGGATTGTTGCGGCTGGCTTGTGTGGGATGGGGTCTTGGGCAAAAGCGCAAGCGCCATCACCGTTGCCGCAAGGTGAAAAAGCCCTGATCGCCCAGACGCGCGATGGCCGCGAAACCCGCATCGGCGTGGTGAGCTTCACGCCCACAGCAGAGGGTGCCTCACGCGTGCGTGTGAAGATGGACCATCAGGTCATGCACGACCACTTTTTGTCGATGCGCGAGTTCAAATGCCTGGACGCCGCAGAGGAGATCAGCTGTCATGTGGTCTACCCTTATGCCAACCCTGGCACGGTGACAGCGCAAGATTTGCAGTGGCTGGACCACCAGACCTTGTTCCTTTACAAGCGGCCCGCCGACTTTGGCGCGAAACTTTGGAACGGCATCATTTTTCGCTGGCGCATGAGCCCGCAAGGTCTGTTGGCAGAACCCCATGCGGTGGACCTCAACCAGATCAGCGCCCCGCCCGATCGCCTGGATCTGCCGCCATTTGGTCTGGCCGACACCGAGCCTTTTGCGCCCAAGGCGCGCTGGATCACCCAATTGCGCATCGAGTGAGCCGTGCTGCCCCCAAGCTCAGGGCAGGACTTCGGCGCTGACCATGCCGCCCATGATGAAGCCTGAGGGCACGCGCTCTTCACGCTCGAACTTCACCAAGCCCACGTTCTGGCAATACCACTCGCGGCTGATCAAGGGCACGTCTGAAAAACCATTGACCGGGTCGGTGTAGAGGTTCAGATGCCCTTCACCCACGACCTTCATGCACGGTGAAAAAGTCTGGCCTTGTGCGGTCTTGACTGTCTCGCTGATCGACTCGATGCGCCAGGTCATCAAGGCCGAGTGGCTGTGCTTGAGTTCGCGGGGGTATTCGTTCTTGCGTTGCAACACAAAAGGCACGGTGGGTGTGGCCCATTCGGTGCCGACTTGGTAAGGCGCTTTGAGCACCCAGCGTTGCGGCGCGTCGGCTTGCGGTTCGCGGTCCAGATCGGTTTGCTGGGCCACCCGGCGCACACCTTGCTCGTCCACTTTGAACAGGTAGGCCACGCCCATCGAGTGGTGCCGCTTCATGAGCTTTTCACCGTCAAAGGTCACGGGGCCTTGGGTGCGCAGCGTCCAGACTTCTGGCTCATGGCTCACTTCGCCGCTGTAGGTCACGGTGTAGCGCATCACGTCGCCTGCGCGCAGCGGAAACCAGACCGGGCCCACGCTGGGGCCAGTGTCACAGGCACTCAGGCCCATCAGCGCCAAGGCCAGCAGACCGCCAAGGCGCACAGGGGCAGACAGGAGAAGTGGGTGTTTCATCATTTCTCCGGCAATTGGGCGCGTGGCAAATCGCTCAGCTTGATTTGCACCTTGTCATCGTTGGCCGGGCGCAGCCAGGGCAGGCCGCCTTGGCCTCGGCGCGGCTCGGTGGTGCCGATTTGGGTGTTGCCGTCGCGGGCTTTTTTGATGCCATCGCCCAAGATGCGGTGCAGGTCTTTTTCGTAGGGCAGGCGGTGCACACGGGGCAGGTCCAGCGCCTCGTTGTCTTTCAACTCGTTGACCCAAATGTAGATCGCGCCGGGGTGGTGGCGTGCCGGGCTGGGTTCGTCGAACACGGCCGACAGCAGCACAAAGCGCGGCGGCAGGGCGTCATCAGCCGGCCAGCCCGCGATGCCGCGCAGCACCTGGTGGTGGAACAAGAAGAAGCCGCTGACCACCACGACCATGACGGCCTTGATGAGCCAGTGCCATCGGGTGGCCAGGCACAGGCACAGCAGCAAGAAGGCCAGCAGGGCATAGGCAATGGCCAGCCAGAGCAGTTCGAGGGTGGTGGTTGGAATCATGGGGTTCTCACGGGTCAGATGCCTGAGCGCATCACGATGGGTTTGGGGTTGGTGTTCACGTCCAGCACCTGTCCGTTGTCGTCAATCGAAAAGCGCACCAGCGTGCGTTCTTCGCCTTTGGCGCCAATTTGCTGGGTGCCGGTGAAGACGATTTCGGCCTGGGGGTTGATCTTGACCACGGTCACGGTGGCGTCCACGGGCAGTTGGTTGCGGCTTTCGTAGTAGTGGGCGTTGACCACGTACTCGCCCGCGACCAGGCCGCGCAGGGTCACGATTTCTTGCCGTGCGGCGCTGGTCACGGTTTTGCCGTTGACCACCACCGAGTTGTTTTTGTCGCCCCGGTCGTCGCGGTCCAGGTGCAGCATGCCCACATCGCGCTGGCGAAACCACAAGATCTTGCCGCCGGGCTCCAGCACCCAGGTGTCCAGGTCGTTGGGGTTCTCGTCGGGCCAGGAGACGGTGATCATGAACTCGGCCTTGGCCGGCACATCGCCCGCCTTTTTGGCCTGCGGGTTGAAGGACAGCAGCGCGATCACAAAGCAAAAGACGAAGGCGATCAACATGTTGAACAACATGTCGTAGAAGGGGTCCGTCTCGGTGTCGCGCGTGCTGCGGCCAATGCTCATGCGCGGGCCTCTGTGTCAGGGGCTTTGATGGCTTGGGCTTCGCCTCGCGTCAGGATTTCGGCCACCAGCGTGTCGGCAAAGCGGTCAATGCGCATGAGTTGCAGGCCCAGCAAAATATTGCCGCTCAGGCCGGTGATGGTGGTCAAAAGGGCAATGCCCAAGCCACCCGTCAGGCTCTTGAGCATTTGCGCCGACTGCTGCGGGTCAAAGCCGTCCATGCGGCCCAGCTCCAGCGCCAGTACCGAAAAACCGATCACTTTGCCCAGCAGGCCCAGCTTGAGCTGGATGCCATTGAGCCACCAGGCCATCTCTTGCGGGCCGTGGGCGCGGTCGCTCAGGACTTGCAGCAAGACGCTGTTGTCCGTGTGCGGGTGGGCGCGTGCTTGCAGGTAGTCGTGCGCCCATCTGCTTGGGTCGGCCGACACCGCCACACCGTTGGATTGCAAAGCCTGCCATTGCAGACCCAAGGCCCAGCACCGCGTGCCTGCCCACACCGAGCAGGCCAGAAACAGCAGCACGATCACGACGGTCAAGCCGGTGGGGTCGGCTTGCACCAAGCGGTGCCACAGGCCGTGCTGCCACATGACGGTGGCCCCAAATGTCAGCAGCCCCATGAAGGCCAGCCAGAGCAAAAACAAACCTTGCGGCATCTGCTCCAGAGGCAAGCTGGGCTGTCCGATGAGGGGCATACGCCGCACCAGCAGGGCACCCCACATGCGTTGGTGCCAGCGACTGGCTGAGGTAGCAAGAGCATTCATCCGGGGATCCACTCCAATGGTCAGGGCTGGCACGCCACGTGCTGCTTGTGAGAATATGCCGGGACTTCTCCCGTGACGCTATCTCCTGAGCAACAAAAGTGCCACCTGATTCGCTTGTTTTGATGCCCTTTAAAGCTTGTCTGAGCGCTGATGGGGCAAAGCCTTGCTCCAAATTGGAACAAGAAGGTGTCACGCCGTGACGGCCATGCTCCTGCTGTCGTGTCGCAGGCTCTTGCTGTGGGGCGCGTGGGCCTGGTCCGCAGCAACGTATGCCGCGGACTGCGATGCCCGTGATCGCTTGGCCTTTCAGCCGGTGTTGCCCGGTGTGTCGGTGGCGCATGGCTTGTGGCCCTCGGTCCATGCAGGACGCGCAGCGCACGCAGCCACCACGGTGGTGTTGGGCGAGGGGGCCGAGGTGACGGTGGTGGACCCGGGGCCGACGCGTCAAGCCGGACGCGCATTGCAAAGAGCACTCAAGTGTCGTCGGCAAGCCCGTGTGGTGGCCCTGATCAACACCCATGCCCATGCCGAGCAGGTGCTGGCCAACAGTGCCTTTCGCGTCTCGGTGGCGGCCACGGCCGGCACGGCCTCGGCCATGCAGCTGCGTTGCCCCGATTGCCTGGCGGCGATGACTTCGGATTTGGGGGACAAGGCTTTGAAAGGCACGCGCATCGTCTGGCCCGATCGAACGCTGACCCCAGGAGACCTTGTGCAAGCTGGCGGCAGAGCCTGGCAGGTGCTCGAGATGCGGGACGCGCACACCGAGAGCGATCTGGTGCTGTGGTCTGAAACGGATCGGCTCGCCTTGGTGGGGGGCTTGGTGGATGGCGGTCGTTTGCCGGTGTTGGCACAAGGCCGTGTGCTGGGCTGGTTGCAGGCGCTGGATGCCCTACAGGCCTTGCAGCCCCAATGGCTGGTGGGGCAGCACTTGGTCAGCGGGCCTGCGCAGGTGCAGACGGCTTTGCTAACGCAACGGGATTATTTGTGTGGCTTGGTGCACTACGCCTGGCGCGGCCTGGACAGCGGCTGGTCAGAAGCCGAAGCCATCAAAAGCCTGAAATTGCCCGAGCGGTGGGTCACCTCGTCGGCGGCTGAAGATGAGTCCCGTCGCCAGCAACACCAGTTCAACCAGCTGCGGGCCTGGCGTGAAATGGAGCTGCGGTGGATGGACCAGAATCCGCGCCCAGCGTCGTGTGCATCAAGCCCAGACGTCGGCCGGTAACTGATCTTTCTTACGGTAGATCGTGTTGCGCGACACCCCCAAGAGTTTGGCGGCGGCCGACACATTGCCCTGGCATTGGCGCAAGGCATCGGTCATCGCTTGCAAAGCCACGTCCTGCAAGCGCGGTGCAGTTGTGGGCATGGGGGCGGTGGCATTGACCACAGGCGAGTGCCCGGTGTCGGCCTGAACATTCGCCTGGAACCAGGTCGCTGGTGGGGGTGTGGCCGATGTTGGTACCCCTGTTTCGAGGGGCATACCCAGAGCGGCCGCTTCGCAAGGCAGCGGTTCTGGCACCTCAACGGCAGAGAGGTGTTGCTGCACTTCGTCTAGAAAATCATCGGGCAAGTGTTCGACTTCGATGTCGCCACTGTGGCCCACCATCACCACCGCTGTGCGCAGCAGGTTGTGCAACTGGCGGAAATTGCCTGGCCAGCGGTACCGCTGGAAGAGCTTCATCACCGCCGGTGAAATGCGGATGTGTTGTTGGGGCGAACACAGGTTGTGCAATATCTTGTTGGCCACCACCTCGAAGTCCGAGCGCTCGCGCAGCCCCGGCAGGCGCACCACCAGACCATTCAGGCGGTAGTACAGGTCCTCACGGAACTGCCCTTGCGCGATCAAAGTTTTGAGGTTTTTGTTGGTGGCGCAAATGAGCATCACGTCCACTTCGTATTCTTTGCCCGAGCCCAAGGGCGTGACGCGCCGCTCTTGCAGCACGCGCAGCAAACGGGCTTGCAGTTGTGTGGGCATGTCACCGATTTCGTCCAGAAACAGGGTGCCGCCATGGGCCATCTGGATTTTGCCGGGAGCGCCACGGCGTTTGGCACCGGTGAACGCGCCTTCTTCATAGCCAAAGAGTTCGGACTCAATCAGCGTCTCGGGAATGGAGGCGCAATTGATGGATACAAAAGGACGCCGCGCACGGACCGAGTCGTTGTGGATGGCTTGCGCCAGGATGTCCTTGCCGGTGCCGGTTTCCCCCAGGATCATGATGGGGATGTCGCTGCCTTGCACCCGCTGGAGTTTGTGCAAAACGGCGGCCACCTGCGGGTCGCCCGTGTTGAGGTAATGCAGGCTGGACAAGCTGGCACGGCCAGCAGCGGCGGCCGTTGTGGCGCGTGTGGCAGGGATGGGCGTGGGAGACTCTGCAGCTTCCTGTGACGAGCGTGAGGCAGATGACCCGCTCAGCGCGTCGCCACTGAACCAGACGTTCAGTGGTTTGAGTCGCGCCTGGCAGTAAACCGAGACGCCGTTGTGCATGCACAGGTTGACGGGCTGACCGGCTGCATGGCGCAGGCGGTCATGAAATTGCGACATGGCTTGATTGAACAGCGACGAGAACGTGTGGGCTTGCATCGCGTTGACCGACAGTCCGAGCTGGAACTGAGCACTGCGGTTGGCCGACAGGAAGCGGCCATCGAGTGTGAACACAATGATGCCTTCGACCAAGGTGCTCAAAAATTCGGGCCTCGAATGGAAGTGGATGCGTATGGCATCGGGAAACACATTGGCAAACATGTGGTTCTCGATCATTTGCGCTGACATGCGCACCAAGGCCATCGTGTGCTGGTGGTAACTGCGCTCGTCTCCGGTCACATCGAGCGCGCCCATCACCTTGCCGTAAGGATCAAAGATGGGCGTGCAAGAACAGGTGAGGAACTGGTTGGCGTCCAAAAAGTGGTCGCGACCATGTACGACCATGGCTTTGCCCTCGGTCAGTGCCGTGCCAATGGCGTTGGTACCTTTGCTTTGTTCTGACCATTCAACCCCTGGCATCAACGCAACTTGCGTTGCTTTCTCCAGAAAATCGGCATCGCCCAGCGAGTGCAGGATCAGGCCATTGTTGGAGGTCAGCAGCACCATGCTGTGGGTGTTGGCGATTTGCTCGTACAGCGTCTCCATGACCGGGCTGGCATGTTGGTAGAGCAGGTGGTTTTCATCGCGTGCCAGCTCGATTTCATGGGGCCGCAGTGGCGAAAAGTCCGGTTTGCCCGATGCAGAGAGGCCAAAGGAATGGCTGCGTCCGTGCGATTGCTGAATCAAGTTGCGATGGTTGTCGCTGTTCAAGGCATAGATGCCCTGGCCGTGGGCTGCACTTGCCGGCATGCTGAGCATGTTGTCTCCTAGTGGATCAGTCACGGCCCAAATGCTGCTGTGCTGCCCATCTATTTCTGGGGTGATGGACCTGGTGAGGTCGCTGGGTTGACCATCGTCTGCTTCGAAGCTTTCATTATCTTGACGCACATCAACTCCTTGCTCCCAAAGTGTGCCGTTTGTTGACACATGCAAAAGCCCGGCCAGTGTTTGGCGCTGCGACCAGGGACGTGAAGGCGGGTTTTTCGGTAGGAGTGTCACCATTTGCAACACTGAGCCCTTGGGGCGATGGCGGGCTGTGCCATCGGGGAACGCTTGGGGCTGAGCGGTGCGGGCTAAACATGGCACGCTATTTGCCAAGCTTGATCATTCGCATCAACTTACTTGTGAGCTTTTATGAAAAACACATCTGTCATTTCAACCCGTCTTGCCAAGATCTTGCTGGTCGCCGGTTTGTCCTTTGTCGCTTCTTGGGCCAGTGCCCACGGCGACGTGACCCCTCAGGCCGTAGACACCCACACCTTGCCGCAGCTGGGTGCCAAGTGGTTGCCCAGCAATCCGTACAGCAGTGGGCCAGCCCAGAAAGAAGCTTTGCGCATTGGCACCTCGGCTTACAACCAAAACTGCGCACGTTGCCATGGACTGGAGGCTATTTCGGGTGGCATCGCCCCTGACCTGCGCAAGATCGACGCCGACTGCACCGGCATGGCCGATGCCGCCAAGCGCAACGAATGCTTGGCAGAAATGGACGAGTACTACGTGGCCACAGTGCGTCGCGGACGTGCTCGCGATGGCCGTGTTTACATGCCACCATTCGAGTCCACCTTGAGCCAGGAAGCCATTTGGGCGATCCGCACTTACCTGGAAACCCGCCGCGAGAAGTGAAGCGCGCCAAGGTGTCCGTCGAAAAAAATCAGGAGACAACATGAGTCAATCTTTCTCGCCGACCCAGCCGCTGGTCGAACCCACGCGTCGTCAATGGTTGACGGCCGCTTCCTGGGCTCTGATGGGAAGCGGGCTGGGATTGGGCGGTGCCGTCCAGGCGCAGGAGCTGTTCGATCTGGAAAAGGTCCGTGCCAGTGGCATCCTGAAGGTGGCGCTCTACAAGGACAACGCCCCCTATTCGGATGGCAAGGGCCAGGACATGGAAGGCGTCGATGTGGCCTTGGCGCAGGCCCTGGCCCAAGAGATGGGCCTGAAGCTCAGCTTGTTGCCCTTTGATGCCGGCGAAAAAATGGACGACGACCTGCGCAACATGGTCTGGAAAGGGCATTACCTGGGCTACGGTCCGGCCGATGTCATGCTGCATGTGCCGGTGGACAAATTCCTGATGGTCGAGAACCGCCAAGCCTTGATCTTCGCTCCTTACTCTCGCGAAGTGCTGGTGATCTTCCACGCCCTGGACAAGTTGCCTGCGGTCAAGACCGGGCTGGATTTGCAAGACTTGCCCTTGGCGGCAGAGCGGGCCAGTGGGGCCGCCAGCACCTTGATCGGTTTTGGTGGAGGACGTTTGCGCTCGCAAGTGCGCATGTTCAACACGGGCATAGATGCCGCAGCAGCTGTGATCAAGGGTGAAGCCGCAGCCGCCTACGTGAGCCGCGCCCAAGCTGAAACCGCCTTGAAAGCCAGCGGCAAGAGCGCTTCGGCATTTGGCATGACGCAAATGACTTTGCCCGGTCTGGCCGACAACGGTTGGCCCATTGGCATGGCCGTCAAAGCCAGCAACCAGCAATTGGCCCACGCCTTGGAGGCCGCGCTGCAAAAAATCCGTGCCGATGGCCGTCTGGTGGCCATGTACCGCGAGCGCGGCATGACCTTGGTGGCCCCTTGAGTGTTTGAAAGTCTGATGATGCAGTACCTCGCCCATTCTTCTCAAGGGCTGCGGCCTTTGTGTGCCGCCATGGCCGCTTTGGGCATGTTTGCAGGTGCCGCGCACGCGCAAGAGACGCCAGCGTCCTCCGAAGTCTTCGTGCAAAGCGGCCGGCTGGCGCAAAAGCAGTTTGATGCGCCCGCCTCTGTGCGCGTGATCGATGGGGAGTCCATCCGCAACGCTGGCGCACAGGTCAACCTCTCGGAAGCCTTGGCGCAAGCCCCTGGTGTGGTCGCGCTCAACCGCAACAACTATGCTCAGGATGTGCAGATTTCTATCCGGGGCTTTGGCTCGCGCTCGGCCTTTGGTCTGCGCGGCATCCGCCTGATCACCGACGGCATTCCTGCCACCACGCCCGATGGGCAGGGCCAGGCCTCCACCGTCAGCATGACATCGGCCGAACGCATCGAAGTGCTCACCGGACCGCTGGCGCAGCTTTACGGCAATTCGGCCGGCGGCGTGATCCAGACCTTCACCCGAGAAGCCACCGATCAACCGCAGCTGGACGTGTCCACCACCTTCGGCAGTTACGGTCTGCGCCGCAACGACGTGCAGTTCAGCGGTCGCACCGGCAGCGTGGGCATCGTGGCCGACTACAGCACGTTTGAAATTGACGGCTACCGCAAAAACAGCGCAGCCGAGCGCAAGCAATTCAACGGCGTGTTGACCACCCAGCTGCAAGACGACACACGTTTGAAGCTGGTGGCCAACATGTTTGACATGCCTTTGGCGCAAGACCCGCTGGGTTTGAAGATGTCAGAGCTGCAACCCGACCCTCGCCGTGCGGGTAACAATGCAGAGTTGGACCGCACACGTAAAAGCGTGCAGCAACATCAGCTGGGCGCTGTGCTGGACCACCGCTTCAACAACGATCTCCAAATGCAGTGGCGTCTGTACAGCGGCACCCGCAGCAACCTCCAGTACCAAGCCCGCACCTCGGTGGCCGCTTCCGCGTGGGTAGGTCTTGAGCGCGACTTTTACGGCTTGGGTGCACAACTCAAAGGCAAGTCCTCCCAGTGGGCCCAAGGTCCGGTGGACTGGGTGCTGGGCTTTGATCTGGACCAAAGTGCAGAACGTCGCCAAGGTGGTGACACGGTCAATGGCGAGAAATCCGGCGACCTCAAACGCAACGAACTCAACAAAGCCAGCAACAACGACGCCTATGGCCAGGTCAACTGGCATTGGATCGATGCGCAAGGGCACAACCCTTACACCTTCACAGCGGGCGTGCGGCACAGCCAGGTCAAGCTCGACAACAAGGACGACCTGCCCTTGGTGGACGGCAACGGCACGGGCAGCGTGCGCTACAGCGCCACCAACCCTGTGCTGGGCGCCACCTGGCACGCATTGGACACACTCAATGTGTACGCCAACTGGGGCAAAGGCTTTGAAACCCCGACCCTGGCAGAAGCGGCTTACACCGTAGAGAGCAATGCGATCAAAGGCCTGTTCAACACCAGTTTGCTGGCTTCGCGCAGCCAGCACAGCGAAGCGGGCCTGAAGTGGACACCAGCGCCGGGCACCCGTGTGGACGCCAATGTGTTCCGCATCACGACAGACAATGAAATCGTCACGCTCAAGAGTGCGGGCGGCAAGACAGCCTACAAAAACGCCACCAGCACTTTGCGCGAAGGCAGTGAACTGGCGGTGACGCATGACTGGACAGCCCAATGGCGCAGCCAACTGTCGATGGCCTGGTTGAGGGCGCAGTACGACGCCGACTTCACTTCGGGCACCACGCCGGTGGCGGCAGGCAAGCGCATGCCGGGCATACCGGACCAGCAACTCTTTGCATCGCTCCAGTGGGCGGATGAGGGGTTTGCCAGCAAAGCCAAGCCCCGTCCGATGGGTTGGTCGGCCTCGGCCGACTGGGTGGCACGCTCGGCGTTCTGGGCCAACGACACCAACGATGCCGATGCACGTGTGGCCGGAGGCGGGCAGCTGAATGTGCGGGTGCGCCACCGCAGCGTGTGGGGCCCGGTGCGGGCAGAGGCATGGGCTGGAGTGGACAACGTGATGAACCAGGCGCTCGTGGGTTCGGTGATCGTGAACCAGGCGGCCCGTCAGTACTTTGAGCCGGGGCTGCCCCGCAACTGGATGACAGGGGTCAAGCTCTCTGTGCCACTTTGAGCCGTTGGCCCGGTATGACCGAGACCCTGGGCAAACACCGATCTGTGGATGTGTTGCATTCTGTGACACTTGAGTGCCAACGGTTTACAAAAAGACGGGATTCGGGTTGGCACGTTTTGTGTATGGCCTGTAAGGCAGGTGACTGTTCCTTGTCTGCCGCCGCAGTAAATTGACCGTCGCCAACATGCAAAAGGCCCTTGGGCTGACTAAATTTTTTGAGGAGACTTTGATGAGCGTGAATTTCCAAGTCAACGGCAAGCCTGCCAAGGCCAATGCCGAAACCGATACCCCTTTGTTGTGGGTTCTGCGTGATGAACTGGGCATGACCGGAACCAAATTCGGTTGCGGTGCTGCTCTGTGCGGTGCCTGCACGGTGCACGTCAATGGCGAAGCGGTCCGCTCATGCCAGACACCTTTGAGCGCCGTGTCCGGCAAAAAGGTCGCCACTGTGGAAGGCTTGTCGGCCAAGAACAACCACCCCCTGCAAGTGGCCTGGATCAAGCACGATGTGCCCCAGTGCGGCTATTGCCAGTCGGGTCAGTTGATGAGCGCAGCGGCCTTGCTCGCCAAGAACAACAACCCCAGCGATGCTGACATCGACAACGCGATGAGCGGCAACATCTGCCGTTGCGGCACCTATCCCCGTATCCGCGCCGCCATCAAAGATGCCGCCGCCACGATGCGTAAAGCCTGATCCGCTGGAGAACACACATGACCGATATCCAAACTTCTCGCCGCTCATTCCTCAAAACCAGTGCTGCTGCCACCGGCGGTTTGCTGATGGCTGTCAACCTGCCCGGCACGCTGGGTCAGGCCATGGCCGCTGGTACCGTCAGCACACCCAATGCCTGGGTGCACATCGCGGATGACAACACGATCTCTATCTTGGTTGCGCACTCCGAAATGGGCCAAGGCGTCTACACCTCCATGCCCATGCTGGTGGCCGAGGAACTCAATGTGGACCTGAGCCAGATCAAAGTGGTCGATGCGCCTCCCGGTGCGGCTTACGTCAACGCCTTGCTGGGCGCACAGATCACCGGTGGCTCGACCTCGGTGCGTGCGGGCTGGGAAAAGCTGCGCGTTGCCGGTGCCCAAGTGCGTGAAATGCTGGTGTCCGCCGCCGCTGCAGAGTGGAATGTGGACCGCGCTCAGGTCAAGGCCGACAAAGGCATGCTGATGGGCCCCAATGGCAAAAAAGCCACTTACGGTGCCATGGCTGCCGCTGCTTCCAAGTTGCCTGTGCCAGAAAAACCAGCCATCAAGGACCCCAAAGACTTCCGCATCGTGGGCAAGCGCACCAAGCGTTTGGACACACCGGCCAAGACCAACGGCACGGCCGAATTCGGTATCGACGTGAAACTGCCTGGCATGGTGTACGCCACCATCGTGCAATGCCCCGTCATCGGTGGCAAGGTCAAGTCCTTTGAATCCGCGCAAGCCAAGTCCATGCCCGGCGTGCAAGCTGTGGTGCAGGTCAGCGACGGCGTGGCCGTGGTGGCCGACTCCTGGTGGCGTGCCAAGAAGGCCGCTGAAAAACTCACGATCCAGTGGGACGAAGGCGCTGTGGCTTCGATCAGCGATGCCTCCATGCTGGAAGGCAACCGCGCGGCTGCCAAGTCCGGCAAGGTGATTCCGATCATTGCCTCCAAGGGCGATGTGGCCAACGCCATCAAAGGCGCAGCCAAGGTGCTCGAAGCCGAATATGTCTCGCCCATGCAATCGCACTCGCCACTGGAGCCGATGAACTTCACGGCGCACGTGCAAGGCAACAAGGCTTTGTTGATTGGCCCCACACAGTTCCAGCAAGGCGCTCAAGGCGCAGTGGCGGGTGCCTTGGGCCTCAAGCCCGAAGACATCACTTTGAAGACCACTTTCCTCGGTGGCGGTTTTGGTCGCCGCCTCGAGCTGGACTTCATCGTGCAAGCCGCTGAAATTTCCAAAGCAGTGGGCAAGCCCGTCAAACTCTTGTGGACGCGCGAAGAAGACATGATGCATGACTACTATCGCCCCATGGGTGTGAACCACATGAAGGCTGGCCTGGACGCTTCGGGCATGCCCGTGGGTGTGCACTTCAAGGTCACTTCGCAATCGGTCACGCAACGTGCCTTCGGCCTGCCCAAAGAGACCCTGGACCCCTTCATGGCCGAAGCGGCCGTGGCGGGTTACAACGTGCCCAACACGCAACACGATCTGGTGATCCATGACACCGGTTTCCGTGTCGGTTACTGGCGCGCTGTGAGCCACAGCATGAACGCTTTCGCCAACGAAAGCTTCGTGGATGAAATGGCCAAGGCCGCAGGCCAAGACCCCTACGCTTACCGCATGAAGATGCTGGAAGGCAAGCCACGTTATGCCAACGTGCTCAAACTGGCGGCAGAAAAAGCCGGCTGGGGCAAGCCCGTGGCTGCAGGCCGTGCACGCGGCATCGCCTTGATGGAAGGCTATGACAGCTACATGGCACAAGTGGCTGAAGTGAGCTTGAACAAGGACGGCAGCGTCAAGGTTCACAAGGTCACCGTGGCCGCTGACGTGGGTCACATGGTCAACCCCGACACGGTGGAAGCCCAGTTGCAGTCCAGCATCGTCTTCGGCATGGGTGCGGTGCTCAAGCACCAGATCACCATGAACAATGGTCGCGTGCAAGAGACCAACTACAACACCTACGAACCTGTGCGCATGTACGAAGCGCCACAGATCGACATCGTGTTGGTCAAGAGCACCGAAAAGCCAGGCGGCATTGGCGAACCCGGTACGGCTGTGGCGGCTCCCGCCATTGCCAACGCCGTGGCAGCACTGACAGGCAAGCGCGTGCGCCGTCTGCCATTGACCGCTGACGCGATCCGTCAGGCTTGAAGTCCGGAGGTCTGCTGTGGAAAGTCTGGATCTGCGAGTGCTGGCCGATGTGCTGGCCTGGAAACAGTCGGGCCACAGTGTGACCCTGGTCACCGTGGTGGAAACCTGGGGCAGCGCCCCCAGGCCACCCGGTGCCTTGCTGGCCGTGCGTGATGATGGGGGCGTCAGTGGCTCCGTATCGGGCGGCTGTGTCGAGGATGACTTGATTGCCCGCATACGGGCAGGCGAATACGCCAATTTGAAAACACCTTCCATGGTGGCCTATGGCGTGACCAAGGAAGAAGCCACCCGTTTTGGCCTGCCTTGCGGCGGCACTTTGCGCTTGGTTCAAGAGCCTGTGCTGGACACAGGCTGGATCGAAGAAGTTTTGCAGCGCACCAGCGCCCACCAACTCGTTGCCCGAACCGTTCACCTGCGCGATGGCGCGGTGCACTTGCGGCAAGCACAACGCGGTGAGGAGCTGGCCTTTGATGGCAGCACCCTGACCACGTTTTTTGGCCCACGCTGGCGTTTGCTGTTGATCGGTGCCGGTCAACTCAGCCAAGTCGTGGCGCAGATGGCACAGACCCTCGATTTTGAAGTGCTGGTGTGCGAGCCACGCCAAGCCTACACCGCAGGCTGGAGCTTGCCGGGTGTGATCCATTTGACGGGCATGCCCGATGATGAAGTGTTGGCCATGCAGCCCGATGCGCACACCGCCATCGTGGCCTTGACGCATGACCCGAAGCTGGACGACATGGCCTTGCTGGAAGCGCTCAATTCCCAGGCTTTTTATGTGGGTGCCTTGGGCTCCAGAAGCAATCAAAAAGCGCGCAAGCAGCGCTTGGCTGAACACTTTGACCTGAGCGAAACAGCCCTGGCCCGTTTGCATGGTCCGGTGGGTTTGTCGCTGGGTGCCAAAACACCCGCAGAAATTGCCGTCTCCATCATTGCCGAGTTGGTACAGGTCAAAAACAAAGGCATGTCGGATGCCATGCTGAGCATTTCTGCCCAGACCGATGCGCAAACCGAATGGCGCACGCCTGTTTGTGCCATTTGAATTCTGGGGCTTGAACGGACCGCGACAGCCCAGTGCTGCCGTGTGCAATGGCTGAATGCCTCAAGCCGACAAAGCGATCACCACCGCTGAACTCTCCACCCGGGCAAAAGCGCTGACGCCCTTGCGCAGGCCGTGGCCGGCTGCAGCAAAACCCATCACATGCAAATCAGGCCCCAATTGCACGGAGACCTCTCCCGCACGTTGACCGGCCGGTGCGCGTGACACGGTGCCGCGCAGCACGTTGCTGGTGGTCAGATTGTCCGTTGGCGCAGCCCCTGTGACATCGACTGCTGTAGCTTTGCACAAGGCCCACACCGGCAGGCCAGGGCGCAGCCCCAGCAGCTGCGCGCTTTCGCGGGTGATGCGAGAACTCAGGCTTTGGCCATTGTCCAGTTGCAGGTGCACCCGCACTGCACCTGCGTCGCGCTGAAGTCGGCTGACGGTACAGGGCAAGGTGTTGCGCATGCTGGTGCGCAGCCCCAGAGCGCTCACACCCCGCTGGCTCAAGGTGGTGCCGCTGTGTTCCTGGATTTCGGCCACCACCGCAGCGCGGGCGCTTTGCAATTTTTGTGCGGCGACCAGCAGTTGCAGGCCAGCCGGTGTCAGCTTGGCACCGCCACCGCCTTTGCCGCCCACGGCTTTTTCGAGCAAGGGGCTGCCCGCCAGATTGCTCAGGGTTTCAACGGCCTGCCAAGCGGCTTTGTAGCTGACGCCCGCACCGCGTGCGGCTTGCGAGATCGAGCCCACCTGACCGATGCGGTTGAGGATGTCCAGCCGTTTGTCGGTGGCCTCGTGGCCGAGGGCTTCTTGCCAAAGCGGGTGTGGGGTGGTCATGGGGTGTGAAGGCTCATACAATCGCTATTCTAATTTTGAATAGCGAGTTCGACCGTGCAATTCATCGCCAAGTTCCTGGGGCTGCTGCTGGCTTGTCTTGCCAGTGCGCACGCAGACGAAGTCCAGGTGGCCGTGGCCTCCAACTTCAGTGCGCCCATGCACAAGTTAGCGATCGCCTTTGAGCGTGAGACCGGCCACAAGGCGGTGATCTCGGTCGGCTCCACGGGCAAGTTTTACGCACAAATCCGCAACGGCGCACCCTTTGCCGTGCTCTTGTCTGCGGACGATGAAACCCCCACCCGGCTAGCCCAAGAAGGTTTGGCGCTGGCCAACACCCAGTTCACCTTCGCCAAGGGACAGTTGGTGCTGTGGAGTGCGCAGCCCGATGTGGTGGATGCGCAAGGCCAGGTGTTGCAAGGCAAGTTGCCCGGCCGTTTGGCCCTGGCCGATCCCAAGCTGGCCCCTTATGGGCTTGCGGCCACAGAGGCTTTGGCCAAGCTGGGTGTGAGCGATCGGCTCAAGCCGAATTGGATCGTTGGAGAAAACATCGCGCAGACCTACCAGTTCGTCAAAACCGGCAACGCCGCTTTGGGCTTTGTGGCCCTCTCACAGGTCATGAGCGATGGCCGAATCAGCAGCGGCTCTGCCTGGGTGCTGCCCGCCAGCCTTTACACCCCGATTCGCCAAGATGCCATCGTGCTCAAGGCCGCAGAGCACCAGCCCGCGGCCCGGGCCCTGATGGCCTACCTGCGCAGCGACAGTGCGCGGCAGCTGATGGCGTCCTACGGATACCTGAACTGAGATGGGGAACGCCTTGATCGGACCCGAAGCCTGGGCGGCCATTGGATTGACCCTCCGGCTGGCGGCGGTGAGCACCGCCCTGCTGTTGCTGCTGGGCGTGCCGCTGGCCTGGTGGTTGGCGCGTTCCCATTCACGCTGGCGCGAGGCGGTGAGTGCCCTGGTCACCTTGCCCTTGGTGTTGCCGCCATCGGTGCTCGGCTTTTACTTGCTGGTGGCCATGGGGCCGCATGGGCCGCTGGGTCAGTTGACCCAATGGTTGGGCTGGGGGATTTTGTCGTTCAGCTTCACGGGTTTGGTGCTAGGCTCCATCGTTTATTCGCTGCCTTTTGCCGTGCAGCCCCTCAAAGCCGCCTTCGCGGACTTGGGCGAGCGCCCGCTCGAAGTGGCCATGGCCTTGGGCGCGAGGCCGCTGGATGCATTTTTCTCAGTGGCCTTGCCCATGGCCCGACATGGCGTGCTGACAGCGGCCATTTTGAGTTTTGCTCACACCTTGGGCGAGTTCGGCGTGGTGCTCATGGTGGGCGGCAACATGCCCGGGCAGACCCAGGTTTTGTCCACCTTGATTTACGGGCATGTCGAAGCCATGGAGTACGCACAGGCCCATCTGCTGGCGGCTGGCATGGTGGTGTTTGCCTTTGGCGTTTTGCTGGCCTTGATGCTTTTGCAGCGGCGCACATCCGATCATCGGGGGCGTGCATGACGACGCTGTCCTTGAAACTGACACTGAACAGGCCGGGCTTTGGCCTGTCGGTTGCATTGGACCTGCCTGCCCAAGGCGTCAGCGTGATTTGGGGTGCATCGGGTTCGGGCAAAACGAGCTTGCTGCGCTGTGTGGCTGGGCTGGAGCGCGCTCAGGGCCATGTGCAACTGGGCGATGAGGTTTGGCAAAACGACGCCACAGGGCATTTCATCCCCGTGTGGCAGCGCCGACTGGGCTATGTGTTTCAAGAGGCCAGCTTGTTCGAGCACCTGGATGTGCAGGGCAATCTGGATTACGGCTGGCGGCGACTGCCTGCAGCGCAACGGGCCTCGGCCCAGCGGGCACGCGATGAAGCCGTCGAGGTCTTGGGCATCGGGCATTTGCTGGGGAGGCACACTGGCCGCTTGTCGGGCGGCGAGCGCCAGCGCGTGGCGCTGGCCCGTGCCTTGGCGGTGAAGCCGCGCTTGCTCTTGCTGGACGAGCCCCTGGCCGCGCTGGACGCGCAGCGCAAGCAAGAGGTGCTGCCTTGGCTGGAAAAATTGCGCGAGCACCTGAAGGTGCCCCTGTTGTACGTGACCCATTCGGCCGAAGAAGTGGCCCGCTTGGCCGACACCTTGGTGGTGCTCGATCAGGGGCAAATTCAGGCCTCGGGCCCCGTGCAAGAGGTGTTGGCCTCGGTGCAGACCCCCATCAGCCTGGGCGATGACGTGGGCGCTTTGGTGCATGCACAGCTGACCGAACGTGATGCCGACTGGGGCCTGTGCCGCTTGAACCTGCCCGGGGGTGATCTGTGGGTGGCCGATTCGGGCGCGGACCTGGGGGCCAGAGTGCGATTGCGCATTTTGGCGCGAGACGTCAGCATCACCTTGGAGCGTGCTCAGGGCACCAGCATTCAGAACCATCTGGCCTGCGTGATCCACAGCATGGCACCTGAGGCTTCGGGGCAGCAGGTGCTGCTGCGGCTCGATGCCCAGGGCACCACTGTTTTGGCCCGCGTGACCGCACGCTCGGTGCACCGCCTGCAGCTGCAGCCAGGGCAGGCGGTGTGGGCGCAAATCAAGGCGGTGAGCCTGATCCGCTGAAAGCGGGTCAAGTGTCCTGTCAGTCAAACCCAAGCGTAAAGCAGCGATAATCCCCACATGTCCACCCTGCAAACCCTGCGCAACGCCCATGTGCTCACCCGCCTCGTGCTGGTGTGGTTCGCGTTGTTCATTGGGGTGGCGGTGGCTTCGCCGCTGGTCCACCCCCAGGGGGGGCAAATGATTTGTTCGACCATGGGCATGAAAATGGTGACTGCCGAGGACGGCTCGGCCGACAAGTCGCCTGCGTCCAGTGGCATGGACTGCCCGCTGTGCGCCAGCGTGGTGACGCCGCCCTTGCCGGTCTCGCCCCAGTTCGATGTTTCCAGTGCCTTGGCCTATGCCCTGCGCCCCATTCCGGCAGCCCACATTGCCTGGCTGACCGGCTCACCCCTGCCGCCACGCGGCCCGCCCGCTTTTTCCTGAACTGCTTTGTTGACGCTGCGCAGCTGTCTGCGCATGGGCGTCATCCTTGTTTCGTTTTCAGGAAATTTTCATGCGCAAGCACCGCATGGCCTTGGCCCTCGCCATGGCCTACCCTTTTGTCATCTCCGCCCAGCAAGCCGACAAGGCCCCCAGCAAAGACGCAGGCGTGGTCACCATCGTCAGCCAGCAACCCACCTCGCTGCCCACGCAGATCCCCGCCACCATGGAGGGCATCACGGCAGCTCAGATCGAGCAAAACATCAACGCCACCGACAGCGAAGACGCGCTCAAGTACTTGCCCAGCCTCTTGGTGCGCAAGCGCTACAACGGTGACTACAACCACGCCATCTTGTCCAGCCGCGCCTCGGGCACGGGCAACAGCGCTCGCTCGGCGGTCTATGCCGACGGCATTTTGCTGAGCAACTACCTGGGCAACGGCGTCAGCGGCCTGAGCTTTCCACCGCGCTGGGGCATGGTCACGCCCGAAGAGATCGAACGCGTGGACGTGATGTACGGCCCGTTTTCTGCGGCTTATCCGGGCAACTCGGTGGGCGCCGTGGTCGAGTACACGACCAAAATGCCCGAAAAACTCGAAGGCACGGTGAAGATGGGGGTCGCCCACCAGCCCTTTGACCTGTACAACACGCACGCCACTTACGGCGGCTGGCAGTCCAGTGCATCGCTGGGCAGCCGCTCGGGCGACTGGTCTTGGTTTCTCAATTTCAACCACACCGACAGCCAGGGCCAGCCCTTGACTTTTGCCACGCGCACGGTGAGCACGGGCACGGCGGGGTCAGCAGGCACGGCTGTGAGCGGTGCGGTGCCCGGCCTGAGCAGCGCCAATGCGCCTTGGTTGATTTTGGGCACAGCCACGCAGTACCACACGGTGCAAGACCATGTGAAAGCCAAAGTGGGGTATGACTTCAGCCCTACCGTGCGCGCCACTTATACGCTGGGCATCTGGCAAAACACGTCGGAGGGCCGTCCACAGTCCTACCTGACCAACGCTTCGGGGCAAACCGTCACCAGCGGTGCGATCAACATCAACGGCCGTAGCTACTCTGCGCTGACAGGCGGTGACTTGCCCCTGACCAACGAAAAGCTCACCCACACCTTGCATGGCCTGTCGGTCAAGAGCCGCACGCAAGGTGTATTTGACTGGGAAGTCGCCGCCAGCCTTTATGACTACGGCTCGGACACCAAGCGCCAGAACGGTGCCAACAACACGTTGCCCAATGCTGCCAGTGGCGGGGCGGGCACCATCGCGGACGGCTCCGGCACAGGCTGGAACAACCTGGCCCTGCGTGGCACCTGGCGACCCCAAGGTCCCAAGGGCGAGCACGTGGTGGATTTTGGCGCGCAGCAAGACAACTACAAACTCCGTTACCTGAGCTCCAACATCGCGGGCAACTGGACCACCGACGCGGCCGGTAAAGGCCTCAACGATGTAGCCAGCGAAGTCGGCGGCCGCACCCAGCTGCAAAGCCTGTACGGCCAAGACACCTGGCGCTTTGCCCCCGACTGGCGCGCTGTGCTGGGTCTGCGTGCCGAGCACTGGAGCGCCATGCAGGGCTTGACACGTTTCTCATCGAGCAGCAGCCAGTCATTTGCCGATCGCAGCGAAAACTTCTTGTCGCCCAAAGCGGCCTTGTCCAAACAGATCGCCGACGACGCCTTCGTCAAATACGCCGTGGGCCGCGCCGTGCGCATGCCCACCGTGTATGAGCTGTACGGTGCCACATCGACGACCAACTCGCAGTACATCAACGACCCGAACCTGCGGCCAGAAAAGTCCTGGACCCAGGAGCTGAGTTACGAGAAGAACCTTGACAAGACGCAGTGGCGCGTGACCGCATTCGCAGAAGACACACAAGACGGCATTTACTCGCAGTCGGTGATCGACCCCGCTGCAGGCAACAAGACCATCAGTCGCGTGCAGAACGTGGATCGCATCCAGACCCGAGGTCTGGAGGGCGCATTCACTTGGCAAGGGCTGGGTTTGCCGGGGTTGGATGTGACGGGCAGTTTGACTTACGCCGATTCGGTGATCCAAGCCAACCAGGGTTTTGTGACGACGCCGGGTGACACCTTGGGCAAGATGCAGCCCAACATTCCCAAGTGGCGTGCCACGCTGCTGGCAGGCTACCGCTGGAACGCGGCTTGGACCAGTTCTGTGGCCGTGCGCTACAGCGGGCAGCAGTTCCGCACGCTCAACAACTCGGACGTGAATGGCTACGCCTACATGGGCGTGAGTCCTTTCACCACGGTGGATGTGCGGGCCCGTTGGCAGATCGACCCCCAGTTGGCGGCTGCCTTTGGCATCGACAATCTGAACAACGACAAGTACTGGAACTTCCATCCCTATCCGCAGCGCACTTACACGGCTGAGCTGAAGGCCAACTTTTAAAGGACACTGACCATGAAGATTTCCCCACGCGTGTTGAGCGCCATGCTGGCAACCCTGAGCATGAGCCTGGGTTTTGGGGCTTCGGCCCACACCGTGCTCGAATACCAAGTGGCCAGTGCAGGCCAAAGCTACAAAGCCACCTTCAAGGTGGGCCACGGCTGCGGCGCATCGCCCACCCGCCAGATCGTGGTGGACATTCCGGCGGGTGTGCAAGGTGCCAAGCCCATGCCCAAGGCCGGTTGGCGTCTGGAGGTCACGCGTGAAAAGCTGGCTCAGCCTTACACCAGCCACGGTCGCACCATCACCGAAGACGTGACGCGCATCAGCTGGACCGCCAAGACGACCGAAGACATGCTGCCCAATGGGCATTACGACGAGTTCGTGCTGGTGGGTACCTTGCCCGGGCAGCCCGGCATGCTGTATTGGCCGGTGCAGCAGCTGTGCGAACAAGGGCGCATGGACTGGACAGAAATTCCCAAGCCCGGACAGAAACTATCGGACCTGAAATCCCCTGCAGCCGCATTGGAGTTGATGCCGTCTGCCGGTGAAGGCGCGCACAATCACTGAAACACCCACAAAGGATGAACATGTCGACAATTTTCAAAACGGCTTTTTGGCTCTTGGCCGCCACACTGGGCACGCAAGTGCTGGCACAGACGCCCGTCAAGGTGGAGTCTGCTTGGGCCCGTGCCACGGTGCAGGGCCAAAAAGCCACGGGAGCCTTCATGAAGCTCACCGCACCCCAAGCCACCCGCTTGGTGTCGGTGTCGACCCCGGTGGCAGGCGTGGCCGAAATCCATGAAATGAAGATGGATGGCGGGGTCATGAAAATGCGGGCCGTGCCTGTACTGGACTTGCCGGCCAACCAGCCGGTCGAGCTCAAACCCGGCAGCTACCACCTGATGTTGATGGACCTCAAAGCGCCGTTGATGAAAGACAGCAGCGTGGCTTTGACCCTGGTGTTCAAAGATGCCAAGGGGGTTGAAAGCAAACAACAAATCAGTGTGCTGGTTAACACAGGCATGTCCGCCGAACACAGCCATGGTCAGCACCAGCATTGAGGCATTGACCTGACTGAAAGCCGTTTGGTTTAAGCTTCGCTCACCACCCCCTTGAGGAGACTTTCATGAGCGACGCATCCGCCTTCGGCTTTGGCAAATTTGTACCGGGTTTTGACTTCCTGCAAAACCTGTCCAAAACGGCAGCGCAGGCCACACCTGCTGCGGGCGCAGGCGCTGTGCCTGGCATGGCCAGCTGGGTCGCGCCTACGCTGAGCGTCGAGGAAATCGATAAGCGCATTCAGGAACTCAAGTCGGTGTTGTTCTGGCTGGAACAAAACACCACCGCGCTCAAGGCCACCATCCAGGCGATGGAGGTCCAGAAGATGACCTTGAGCACGCTGCAAAGCATGAACGTGAGCATGGCCGATCTGGCCAAGGCCTTCACCGCCAAGCCTCCGGCCGCAGCCGAGCCTGCCGCACCGCAAGCGGCACCTTCTCCTGCGCCAGAGCCCACCAAGGAAGAGCCCACGCCCGATGAGGCGAAAGAGCCTGCAGCCGAGTCAAACGCCAAACCGGCGGTGGACCCCATGCAGTGGTGGGGCGCGTTGACGCAGCAGTTCCAGGACATTGCAGCAGCGGCGGTGAAAGATGTGGCCGCCGAGGCCATGAAGGCGGGTATGACGGCCAAAGGTGCCAGCACCACGGCATCGGCCAAGAAGGCCCCAGCCGCTAAAAAAGCACCCGCTAGAAAGACATCGAGCGTGAGCAAAAAACCGGCGGCCAAAGCCCCTGTGCGCAAAGCCGCAACACGCAAGTCCTCATGAAGTTGTTTCCGTTTGGCCATGCCACCCATCCGCAGTGGCGCATGGCGGCGGGCTTGGTGCTCGCGCAGCTGCGTGCGCAAATGACCTTGCCCGACTACGCGTCTGAGCCCAAGCTGGCGCTGCTGTACATCACCGACCACTACGCCAACGAGGCGAAAGCCTTGCTCGACCATCTGCGCCAGGAACTGCCCGGCGTGTGCGATTGGGCGGGCACGGTGGGTGTGGGCATTGCGGTCAACAACGCTGAATACATGGACGAACCCGCCATGGCGGTCATGCTTTGCGATGTGCCGCAAGAGCGCTACCGCGTGTTTTCTGGCGTGACGCCTTTGCCCGCCGGCTGGGCCGACACCGCGCTGGTGCATGCCGATCCGGCCACGCCCGATTTGGCCGAACTGATCACCGAGGTGGCCGGGCGGACGCAGCAAGGCTATTTGTTTGGGGGGCTCACATCGAGCCGCACCCGCAGTGTGCAATTTGCCCTGAGCGCTGACAGGCCTCAAAGCGTGGCGTCTGGTGGCGTGTTGGAAGGCGGCCTCAGCGGCGTGGCGTTTGCACCTTCTGTGGCCTTGCTCTCCCGTGTGACGCAAGGCTGTCAGCCGGTGGCCCCCGAGCGTGAAATCACCGCCGCCGACAAGCATGTGGTGCTGACGCTCGATGGCGAGCCTGCGCTGGACGTGATGCTGGAAGCCCTGGACATCCGCTTGAGCGAGCCGCAAAAAGCCATTCCTGTGGTGCGCTCCACCTTGGTGGGCTTGAGCCCGGCAGGCCAGTCGGGTGTGGGCCGAGCAGGCAATTTGGGCACCGATGTGCTGGTGCGTCACATCGTGGGGCTCGACCCGATGCGCCAAGGCGTGGCGGTGGCCGAACATCTTGAGCCCGGCATGCGCCTGACGTTTTGCCGCCGCGATGTGCACGCCGCCCGTGCCGACCTGGTGCGGGTGTGCGCCGAAATCCGCGAAGAACTTGAGCCCGAGATGCTGTCCATTGAGGCCATCATTGGCCTGAGCGATGACCCGGTGCCAACCTTGCCGCAAGTGGGCAAGCGCATCGCAGGCGCGGTGTACGTCAGCTGCACCGGCCGCGGTGGCCCCCACTTTGGCGGACCCAGTGCCGAGATGCAGATCATCAGACACGCCCTGGGCGATGTGCCTCTGGTGGGCTTCTTCGCGGCGGGTGAGATCGCTCGGCACCACCTGTATGGCTACACTGGAATTTTGACTTTTTTTACTTCTTAAAATTTTTTATTAAATATATGGTTGTAAATTTGAGTTGTGAAATCATTCACATGAATCTCAATAGGTATCACTGATATGAAAAAAATAACAGTCATGGCATTGGCCATTGCTTTAGGGGGTTGTGCAACCCAACGTTTCGATGTTCAAACCGCAAATGATGTGTCTCCGGCTTTCGACGATGCTCAAACTTTCTTTGTCGGCGGTATTGGACAAAGTCAGGAAGTGGATGCAGCCAAAGTGTGTGGCGGAGCCAAAAAAGTTCAACGCGTGGAAACCCAACTGACAGCCGGTAACGTGGGCTTGACGATGTTGACTTTGGGCATTTACACGCCTCGTCAAATCCGCGTTTATTGCACACGTTAAGAAGGAGTTCAGCATGAAAAAAATTCTCATTTCCTTCCTTGCTCTTGCGGCTTTGAGTGCCTGCACAACTCAAACAGCTTTTATCAATGGTCAAGGTGGCTCACTGGGCAAACAAGAGATGCAAACCTTTTTTGTCAGTGGCTTGGGTCAAACCCAAACCATGAACGCAGCAGAAGTGTGCGGATCGCCTGACAAAGTTGTGAAGGTGGAGCGTACGACTTCCTTTTTGAATGGTTTGTTGGGTATGCTTTCCCAGGGGATCTATTCACCTCAAGATGCCAAGGTGTATTGCCAAAAGTAATGGCCATCCGGAGTCGATCGAGTTTCACTCGAGGATATCCGTGAAAGTAAAAAGACCGCCTTTTGGCGGTCTTTTTACTTTCATACCCTTTGAAGTTTAGCTTTCAAGCCCTTGCCTCAAACGCCCCGAGCCCGATCGCTCTTGAACTTCGCCCTGAACGCGCTGAACTGCCCTGCGTCCAGCGACTCGCGCACCTCGCGCATCAGGTTCAGGTAGTAGTGCAGGTTGTGGATGGTGGTCAGCATGGGGCCGAGCATTTCGCCGCAGCGGTCCAGGTGGTGCATATAGGCGCGGCTGAAACCGTCGCGGCCACCGTTGTCCCACGACACGCCAGATGTTCCCGCGCAGGCATGGCAAGTGCAGCTGGTGTCCAGCGGCTGTGGGTCGTCCTTGTGGCGGGCGTTGCGCAGCTTCAGGTCGCCAAAGCGGGTGAACACCGTGCCGTTGCGGGCATTGCGGGTGGGCATTACGCAGTCAAACATGTCCACACCATCGGCCACGCCTTGCACCAGGTCTTCGGGCGTGCCCACACCCATCAGGTAGCGTGGCTTGTTCGCGGGCAGGCGGTGCGGGGTGTGCGCCATGATTTGCAGCATCTGCTCTTTGGGCTCGCCCACGCTCACGCCGCCCACGGCGTAACCAGGGAAGTCCATCTCCACCAGCGCTTCGAGCGATTCCTGGCGCAGGTTCTCGAACATGCCGCCTTGCACGATGCCAAAGAGTGCGTTGGGGTTTTCCAGGCGGGCGAATTCGTCCTTGCTGCGCACGGCCCAGCGGCGGCTCATCTCCATCGACTTGCGGGCTTCGGCCTCGGTGGTCAGGTGCCCCTTGGTCTCGTAAGGCGTGCACTCGTCGAGTTGCATCACGATGTCCGAGTTCAGGATGGTCTGGATCTGCACGCTCACTTCGGGCGACATGAACAGCTTGTCGCCGTTCACGGGTGAAGCAAAGGTCACGCCTTCTTCGGTGATCTTGCGCATCTCGCCGAGCGACCAGACCTGAAAACCGCCCGAGTCGGTCAGGATGGGTTTGTCCCATTTTTCAAACTGGTGCAGGCCACCAAAGCCTTTCATGATGTCCAGCCCCGGGCGCATCCACAGGTGGAAGGTGTTGCCCAAAATGATCTGCGCGCCCATCTCGTGCAGGCTGCGTGGCATCACGCCTTTGATCGTGCCATAGGTTCCGACCGGCATGAAGATCGGCGTTTGCACCACGCCATGGTTCAGGGTCAGCGTGCCTCGGCGGGCGTGGCTGGAGGGGTCGGTTTTGAGCAGGTCGAATTGGAGCATGGCAAAGATTTTAGGTGGGCAGGTTCAGGGCTGGAGCGTGTGCTGTGATGTAGGGGCTGAACTGTGTTCGGCGATGGCTTCAACCTGGCGTACGCGTCAACAACATCGCATCGCCATAACTGAAGAAGCGGTACTGGTTTGCAATCGCGTGCCGGTACAGGCCCATGATGTGCTCATAGCCCGCGAAGGCGCTGACCAGCATCATCAGTGTGCTCTTGGGCAAGTGGAAGTTGGTGATCAGCCGATCCACCACCTGGAATTCAAAGCCCGGTGTGATGAAGATCTGCGTGTCGCCGCTGGCCTGACCAAACTTGGCCCACGACTCCAGTGTGCGCACGGTGGTCGTGCCCACCGCCACGACTTTGCCGCCCCGCGCTTTGCAAGCGGCAATGGCTTGTTGCGTGGCCTCGGGCACTTCGTACCACTCGCGGTGCATGGTGTGGTCGGCGATGTTCTCGGTCTTGACGGGCTGAAAGGTGCCTGCACCCACATGCAGCGTGACGCTGGCGCGTTGCACTCCTCGGGCTTCCAACTGGGCCAGCAGTGTCTCGTCAAAATGCAGCGCTGCAGTGGGGGCGGCCACCGCGCCAGGCGCACGCGCAAACACGGTTTGGTAACGCTGGGCGTCTTCTGCGGTGTCGGTGTGTTCGATGTAAGGCGGCAAGGGCACATGGCCGTGCTTTTCCATCAAGGCATGCGGCTCGTCGCTCAGCTGTAGGTGAAACAGCTGGCCGTTTTCATCAGGCCAGCGGCCCAGCAAGGTGGCATCAAAACCCCCATTGCGAGCGCCGCCCATCATGAACATCTTGCCGCCCACCAAGGGCTTTTTGCTGACCTTCATGTGCGCCACCACTTGGTGGCCGGGCAGCACGCGCTCGATCAGCAGCTCCAGCTTGCCGCCCGTGGCCTTCTCGCCAAAGATGCGCGCCTTGACCACCTTGGTGTCGTTGAAGACCAGTAAGTCGCCGGGGTTGAGCAAGCCCGGCAGCTCTCGGAAGATGCGGTCAACCACAGTGCTGGATGAGCCGTCCAGCAAACGTGACCCACTGCGCTCGGCAGCAGGGTGTTGGGCAATCAGTTCAGGGGGGAGTGCAAAGTCGAAATCACTGAGCGTGAATTCGCGGGGGGAGGGGGCTGAGGCGGTCATGCTTCAGGGCCGGACAGGCCCGTTCGAAGTGGAAGAGGGGCAGATTTTCGCATGTTCAATGTGATCGGAAACCGAAACCCTTTCATTCAAGAGGGCTGGCTTCGCGGCACAATCACCCCATGCCCGCCAAGCCTGCTGCCACCCCCGCCAAAACGTTGTCTGCGCCTCAAAAGGCGCTGATCAAGCTGGGCTTGGTGCGTGACATTGATCTGGCGCTGCATCTCCCCTTGCGCTATGAGGACGAGACCCGCATCGTCAAGCTGCGCGATGTGCGCGAGGGCGATACCGCACAGATCGAGGCCACGGTGACGGCCTGCGAGATCACCATGCGGCCGCGCCGCCAGTTGCTGGTCACGGTGGATGACGGCTCTGACACCTGTGTGATGCGCTTTTTCAGTTTTTACCCTTCGCACCAAAAGGCGCTGGCGGTGGGCAACCGGATCCGGGCGCGGGGCGAGGTGCGGGGGGGCTTCATGGGCCTGACCATGATGCACCCGACTTTCAAGGCCGCTGGCGGTACTTTGGCCGAGGCCTTGACGCCGGTGTACTCCACCGTGGCGGGTTTGGCGCAAGCGTATCTGCGCCGAGCCGTGATCAATGGTTTGAACCATGCGGACCTGAGTGAGACCCTGCCCCAGGGCGTCAACTGGCCTGACCGGCGCGGGGCCTGGTCGCTGCGCGATGCGCTGCAGTTTTTGCACCACCCCACCCCCGATGTGTCCTTGGCAGCGTTGGAAGACCGCAGCCATCCGGCCTGGATTCGCCTCAAGTGCGAGGAGTTGCTGGCGCAGCAGCTGTCGCAGCTGACGGCCAAGCGCGAGCGAGACTTGTTGCGTGCGCCCGCCCTGAAGCACAAAGCGCAGGGCTTGTATGGCCAACTTCTCCAGGCTTTGCCTTTTGGCCTGACCAAGGCCCAGCAGCGTGTGGGCCGAGAGATCGCAGGCGACCTGGCCCGCAAGGTGCCCATGCACCGATTGCTGCAAGGCGATGTGGGCGCGGGCAAAACGGTGGTCGCCGCGCTGGCGGCCATGGTGGCGGTGGATGCCGGTTGGCAATGCGCCCTGATGGCCCCCACCGAAATTTTGGCCACTCAGCACTTTGCCAAGCTGGTGGGCTGGTTGGAGCCGCTGGGGGTCAAGGTGGCCTGGCTGATCGGCAGCCAGAAGAAGAAAGAACGCGCCGCCATGCTGGCGCTGATCGAGTCGGGCGAAGCCGCGCTGGTGGTGGGCACACACGCCGTGATTCAAGAACATGTGAAGTTCAAGAACTTGGCCTTGGCCGTGATCGACGAGCAGCACCGCTTTGGTGTGGCCCAGCGCCTGGCCCTGCGCGGCAAGATGCAGGAGGGCGGCATGGAGCCGCACATGTTGATGATGACGGCCACGCCCATTCCGCGCACCTTGGCCATGAGCTATTACGCCGATCTGGATGTCTCGGTGATCGACGAATTGCCGCCGGGCCGAACGCCCATCGTGACCCGGGTGGTGTCAGACCACCGCCGCGATGAGGTGGTTGCTCGCATCGGGGCGCAATTGCAGCAAGGCCGACAGGTGTATTGGGTCTGCCCGCTGATTGAAGAAAGCGAAGCGCTGGACTTGACCAATGCCACCCAAACCCATGCCGACCTGAGCGAAGCACTGCCCGGCGTGATGGTGGGCTTGCTGCATTCACGCATGCCGGTGGCCGAAAAGAAAGCGGTGATGGACCTGTTCACCAGTGGCCAAATGGGCGTGTTGGTGAGCACCACCGTGATCGAGGTGGGGGTGGATGTGCCCAATGCATCCTTGATGGTGATTGAACATGCCGAGCGTTTTGGCCTGAGCCAGCTGCACCAGCTGCGCGGCAGGGTGGGGCGCGGGGCGGCGGCGTCGGCCTGTGTGCTCTTGTATGGCACGCCAGAGGGCGGGCGATTGAGTGAGACCGCGCGTGAGCGGCTGCGAGCCATGGCCGAGACCAACGACGGTTTCGAGATTGCGCGGCGTGATTTGGAAATTCGGGGTCCGGGCGAATTTTTGGGGGCACGGCAGTCGGGTGCGCCCTTGCTGCGCTTTGCCGATCTGGAGACCGACACCCCCTTGCTGGAGTGGGCCCGCGCTTTGGCCCCGCAGATGTTGGACCAATACCCAGGACTAGCCGAGCGGCACATTGGCCGTTGGTTGGGTGGAAAATCCGAATACTTGAAAGCCTGAGAAAACCGTGCTGCGGTCCCGTAGGTCGGCGGCTTTAGCCCCGACCAAGCTCTGCAGTTACCTGACACTTGTCGGACTTGAAAGTCCGACCTACCCATTCGCAGCCCCGAAAGCCAGAGCTCATGACATTGACTGAACTGAAATACATCGTTGCCGTCGCACGTGAAAAGCATTTCGGCAAAGCGGCCGAGGCCTGCCATGTCTCGCAGCCCACCTTGTCTTTGGCGATCAAGAAGCTCGAAGAAGAGCTGGACATGAAGATCTTTGAGCGCAGTGCCAGCGAGGTGAGTGTCACGGCACTGGGTGATGAGGTCGTGCGACAGGCTCAGAGCGTGCTGGAGCAGGCCGCCGAGATCAAGGAGATCGCCAAGCGCGGCAAAGACCCGTTGGCTGGGCCCTTGCGCTTGGGGGTGATCTACACCATCGGGCCGTACATCTTGCCTTCACTGGTGCGGCAGGTGATTGACCGCACGCCCCAGATGCCGCTCATGTTGCAAGAAAACTTCACGGTCCGTTTGCTGGAGATGCTGCGCACTGGCGAGATCGATTGCGCCATCTTGGCGGAACCGTTTCCGGACACCGGCCTGGCCATCGCGCCGCTGTACGACGAGCCTTTTGTGGCCGCCTTGCCGCGCGACCATGCCCTGGCAGGCGCGGCATCGCTGACGACCGATCAGCTCAAGGACGAGACGATGCTGCTCTTGGGCACCGGGCATTGCTTTCGGGACCATGTGCTGGAGGTGTGCCCGGAATTTGCCAAGTTTTCGAGCCGCACCGAGGGCATCCGCAAGAGCTTTGAAGGCTCGTCGCTGGAGACCATCAAGCACATGGTGGCCGCGGGCATGGGCGTGACCCTGGTGCCGCGCTTGTCGCTGCCCGAAGAAGCCTTGGCCCAGCCCGACAAGAAGTCGGTCAACGGTGATGCCCATGTGCGCTACTTGCCCATCGTCGATCCGCATGGCGGTTTGCCGCCTACGCGCCGTGTGGTGCTGGCTTGGCGGCGCAGCTTCACGCGGTACGAGGCCATCGCCGCCCTGCGCAATGCGGTTTATGCCTGCGAGCTGCCAGGCGTGACGCGCCTGTCTTGACCGTTAGCCAGGTCGGTGGCTTTGGCCCCGACAAGGGGCTGCGCAGCACACATGCATGCCCGGGCTGAAGTCGCCGACCTGCAAAATTTGACCTGTTCATCTGCAACAGCCGTAGACAGATAATTCACCCATGACCGTCAAACTCAAGCTGTATCTGGATTTGATCCGCTGGAACCGCCCTGCGGGCTGGTTGTTGTTGCTGTGGCCTTCGCTGGCGGCTTTGTGGGTCGCTGAGGGTGGATTTCCGGGCTGGCATTTGATCGTGGTCTTCACCTTGGGCACCATCCTCATGCGCAGTGCGGGCTGCTGCATCAACGATGTGGCCGATCGGGATTTCGACAAGCACGTCAAGCGCACGGCCAACCGGCCCGTGACCAGTGGCCGCATTGGCACGAAAGAAGCCTTGGGCGTGGGCGCGGTGCTGGCGCTGTGTGCGTTTGGCTTGGTGTTGACCACCAACGCGGCCACCATCGCCTGGTCGTTTGCCGCTTTGGCGGTGACCTTGGTGTATCCCTATGCCAAGCGCTACGTGTCCATGCCGCAGGCGGTGCTGGGTGTGGCCTTCAGCTTTGGCATTCCCATGGCGTTTGCAGCGGTGCAGGGCCAGGTGCCTGCGCTGGCTTGGGCGCTGCTGCTGGGCAATCTGTTTTGGGTCTTGGCCTATGACACCGAATACGCGATGGTGGACCGTGACGACGATGTGAAGATCGGCATGAAGACCTCGGCCATCACGCTGGGCGACAAAGATGTGCCCGCCATCATGGGTTTTTATGTGGCGTATTTGCTGATCTGGGCTTGGGCGCTCAAGGCCGATCAGCAAGGCGGGATGTTCTGGCTGGCCTGGGCCGTGTCAGCAGTCCAGGTGGTCTGGCATTATTTTTTGATCCGCCACCGCAGCCGAGAAGGGTGTTTCAAGGCTTTCCGCCTGAACCACTGGCTGGGGTTCAGCGTGTTTGTCGGCGTGGTCCTCAGCTACCTTTGATCAGGACTTGCCGAACTCGTCGCCTAGCTCACGGGCTCGCAGCTCGGCCGCTTGCATGGCTTTGACAAATGCGGGCTTGATGCCAGCGGCCTCCATCGAGGTGATGGCCGCATAAGTGGTGCCGCCTTTGGAGGTGACGCGCTGACGCAGGACTTCGGGCGATTCTGTGGATGCGGCAGCCAGGGACGATGCGCCCGAGAACGTGGCCACGGCCAATTGGTAGGCCTGGTCTGCCGACAAGCCCATGCCCACACCCGCTTCGGTCATGGCTTCGAGAAAGTAAAACACATAGGCAGGACCTGAGCCGGAGAGCGCGGTCACGGCGTCCAGCTGGGACTCTTGGTTGACCCACAAGTATTGACCGGTGGTGCCAATGACCTGTTCGACCAGAGCCTTGTCGGCGGCTGTGACCTGAGGGCAGGGGTAGAGCGCTGTCATGCCCTGGCCGACCAGTGCGGGGGTGTTGGGCATGCAGCGCACCACGCGCTCGGTGCCCACCCAGCGGCGGATGCTGTCGGTGCGGATGCCTGCGGCCACAGACAGGTGCAGGGCTTGTGCGGTGTGCGGCATGATCGGCGCGGCTGCTTCACTGAACATCTGGGGTTTGACGGCCCAGACCACCAGATCGGCCTGTGCCAGTGCTGGGCCTGCCGCAGGCAAGGCGTGGATGCCAAAGTCCTGGAGCAGTTTGGCGGCAGCTTCGGCAAAAGGCTCGATCACGGTGATCTGTTCAGGCTTCATGCCTTGGCGGATCAGGCCGCCAATGATGGCGCTGGCCATGTTGCCGCCGCCGATGAATGCAATGTGCTGTGAAGGTGTGCTCATGTCGGGGTGTCCCTAGGGTGTCTGTACGAAAAACGCAATGCGGGAATTGTCGCTGTTTGCACGGCGAAGTTTGCGTTAGCCTTGACGGTATGGACTACATCCTCTCTCTTGACCAAGGTACCACCAGCTCGCGGGCGGTGGTGTTTGACCGATCCGGCGTGCCTGTGGCGATCGCACAGCGCGAGTTTGCCCAGCACTTTCCCCAGCCCGGCTGGGTGGAGCATGACGCCGAAGAAATCTGGCAGAGCCAGTTGGCGGTGATGCAGGAGGTGTTGCTCAAAGCTGGCATTTCGGCGCATCAGCTGCGAAGCATTGGATTGACCAACCAGCGTGAAACCACCGTGTTGTGGGACCGCAAGACCGGGGTGCCGGTCGCGCCCGCCATCGTCTGGCAGGACCGGCGAACGGTGGCGCATTGCCAAGCTTTGCGTGAAGCGGGGTGGGCGGACAAGATTGCCAGCAAGACGGGCTTGGTGCTGGACGCTTATTTTTCGGGCACCAAGCTGGCCTGGCTGCTCAATCATGTGCCGGGTGTGCGTGCGCGGGCCGAAGCGGGCGAGTTGGCGTTTGGCACCGTGGACAGCTGGCTGGTCTGGAAACTCACCGGGGGACGCGTTCATGCCACAGACCCCAGCAATGCCTCCCGCACTCTGTTGTTCAATTTGAAGCGGGGCGATTGGGACGCTGAGCTGTTGGGCATGCTTGACATTCCCGCTGCGGTGCTGCCCCGGGTGTTGCCCTCGTGCGGTGTGGTGGCCGAGACCGATGCGGCTTGCTTGGGGGTGAGTGTGCCCATTGCCGGCTGGGCGGGCGACCAGCAAGCGGCCTTGTTTGGGCAGGCCTGTTTTGCACCCGGCATGGCCAAAAACACCTATGGCACGGGTTGCTTCATGTTGATGAACACGGGCGACCAGCCGGTGAGCAGCCGTCATCAGCTGCTCAGCACAGTGGCTTGGCAAGGGCCGACAGGGGCTGCCAGGCCCACGGCCTATGCCTTGGAAGGCTCTGTGTTCATGGCGGGTGCCACCGTGCAGTGGCTGCGCGATGGTTTGCAGATCATTCAAAGCGCGCCCGAAGTCGAGGCCTTGGCGGCCAGCGTGCCCGACACGGGCGATGTGTTTTTGGTGCCCGCGTTTGCGGGGCTGGGTGCCCCTGACTGGGATGGACAGGCCCGTGGCACCTTGTTGGGCATGACCCGTGGCACGGGGCGGGCGCACATTGCCCGGGCTGCGCTGGAGGCCATTGCCTTGCAAACAGCAGATGTCTTTCATGCCATGAGTGCCGACAGCGGCCTGTCTTTGACCGAATTGCGGGTCGACGGCGGTGCCAGCCGCAACAATTTGCTCATGCAAATCCAGGCCGATGTGCTGGGCGTGCCGGTGGTGCGCAGTCGCGTGAGCGAGACCACGGCCTTGGGCGCGGCCTATTTGGCAGGCCTGGCGACGGGTTATTGGGCAGACGCACAGGAGGTGTCTGACCAATGGCAAGAGGAGCGGCGTTTTGAGCCCATGTGGACGACGGATCGGCGTCAGGACTTGAGGGCGCGCTGGCGTGAGGCGGTCGACAGGTCCCGAAAATGGGCCCTGTGAGGCTGCAACCAGGTCAATTCGGACTGTTCACCCCTTCAATCAGTGGCCCGATGGGCAGATTTCAGGGGGCTGAATCAGCTTAAATGCCGTCGCGCATGAAAAAACTTTGGGTAAGTTGTTGACTCGCCCCTTTTTTTCTGTGACAATCGTGGGCTTCGCTTTGCAAAAAGCGTAAGTATCTGCCCAAACTGAAGTGCTGCGAGTGGTTCGCGGTGTGGATGACGGGTCCAAGACTGATTCCTGTGAGGTGGCTTTGGCTGCTGCGCAAGGAATACAAGTTGGGAATAAAGAAATGATCCAGACAGAAACTCGGTTGGATGTGGCCGACAACACCGGCGCCAAGTCCGTGCTGTGCATCAAGGTGCTCGGCGGGTCCAAGCGTCGCTATGCAAGTGTTGGCGACATCATCAAGGTGAGCATCAAAGAAGCCGCTCCACGTGGCCGCGTCAAAAAAGGCGAGGTTTACAGTGCAGTGGTCGTTCGTACGGCCAAGGGCATCCGCCGTGGCGATGGCTCGCTCGTTAAATTTGATGGCAACGCTGCAGTGTTGCTGAATGCAAAGTTGGAGCCTATCGGCACCCGCATCTTCGGCCCCGTGACGCGTGAACTGCGTACCGAGAAGTTCATGAAGATCGTGTCCTTGGCTCCTGAAGTACTGTAAGGACGCGCCATGAACAAGATTCGCAAAGGCGACGAAATCATCGTCATCACAGGTCGTGACAAAGGCAAGCGTGGAACCGTGTCACTGCGCGCCAGCGATTCGCACCTCGTGATCGAAGGTGTGAACCTCGTCAAAAAGCACGCCAAGCCAAACCCCATGAAGGGCACAACTGGCGGCATCATCGAAAAGGCCATGCCGATTCACCAATCCAATGTGGCGATTTTCAACGCCGCGACTGGCAAGGCTGATCGCGTGGGCATCAAGCTGCAAGCTGACGGCAAACGCGTTCGCGTTTACAAGTCCAGCGGCGAAGAAATCAAGGTGGCATGAGCATGGCACGTTTGCAACAACTCTTCCGCGAAAAAATCGCTGCTGAACTGACGGCCAAATTTGGCTACACGTCGCCCATGCAGGTTCCTCGCATCACCAAGATCACCTTGAACATGGGTGTGTCTGAGGCTGTGGCTGACAAGAAAGTCATGGACCACGCTGTGGGCGACTTGACCAAGATTGCAGGTCAAAAGCCTGTGGTGACCAAGGCCAAGAAAGCCATCGCTGGCTTCAAGATCCGTGAACAACAGCCTATCGGTTGCATGGTGACTCTGCGTGGCGTTCAGATGTATGAATTCCTGGATCGTTTCGTGACCGTGGCTCTGCCTCGCGTTCGTGACTTCCGTGGTATCTCTGGTCGCGCATTTGACGGTCGTGGTAACTACAACATCGGCGTCAAAGAGCAGATCATTTTCCCTGAGATTGAGTACGACAAGGTTGATGCCTTGCGCGGTCTCAACATCAGCATCACCACAACGGCCAAGTCCGACGAAGAGTGCAAAGCGCTCTTGACGGCTTTCCGCTTCCCCTTCAAGAACTGAGGTGTCACGTGGCTAAAGTAGCTTTGATCGAGCGCGAGCTCAAGCGTGAAAAACTGGCGGCCAAGTACGCGAAAAAATACGCGGAACTGAAAGCCATCGCCAATGATGCCAAGCGCAGCGATGAAGAGCGTGCAGTTGCCCGTCTGGGTCTGCAAAAGCTCCCACGCAACGCCAACCCCACGCGTCAGCGTAACCGTTGCGAAATCACCGGTCGCCCACGTGGCACATTCCGTCAATTTGGTCTGGGCCGCGCCAAGATCCGTGAACTTGCCTTCCAGGGCAACATTCCGGGCGTGACCAAGGCCAGCTGGTAATCGGCAGGAGAGATACAACATGAGCATGAGTGATCCTATTGCCGATCTGTTGACCCGCATCCGTAACGCACAAATGGTTTCCAAAGCCATGGTGTTGGTTCCATCTTCCAAAGTGAAGGTGGCCATTGCCCAAGTGCTCAAAGATGAAGGCTACATTGACGGCTTCCAAGTCAAAACCGAAGGCGGCAAAGCCACCCTCGAAATCGCCCTGAAGTACTACGCCGGTCGCCCTGTGATCGAGCGCATTGAGCGTGTGAGCCGTCCTGGCCTGCGCGTGTACAAAGGCAGCGATGCAATTCCTCAGGTCCAAAACGGCCTGGGCGTCGCCATCGTCACCACGCCCAAAGGTGTGATGACCGACCGCAAAGCGCGCGCAGCCGGTGTCGGCGGCGAAGTGCTGTGCTACGTCGCTTAAAGGCAGGAGAGACTGAATGTCCCGAGTAGGAAAAATGCCTGTGACCATCCCCGCTGGCGTGGATGTGTCCATCAACAATGATCAGATCAGCGTCAAGGGTGCTGGTGGTCAGTTGGCCATCGCCGCCAACGGCCTGGTCAACATCAACAACGAAGGCGGCAAGCTGAGCTTTGTGCCTGCCAACGATTCGCGTGAAGCCAACGCCATGAGCGGCACCTTGCGTCAGCTGGTGAACAACATGGTGACTGGCGTGACCAAAGGTTTCGAGAAGAAGCTGAACCTGATTGGTGTGGGTTACAAAGCCCAGGCCACCGGCGCCAAGCTGAACCTGGCTGTTGGTTATTCGCACCCCGTCAACATCGACATGCCTGCGGGCATCACGGTGGCCACACCTTCCGCGACTGAAATCGTGATCAAGGGTGCTGACCGTCAACGTGTTGGCCAAATTGCTGCTGAGATCCGTGCTGTTCGTCCTCCCGAGCCTTACAAAGGCAAAGGCATCCGTTATTCGGATGAGAAGATCACGATCAAAGAGACTAAGAAGAAATAAGGAGCTGCATCATGATGACCAAGAAAGAGCAGCGTCTCCGTCGTGCACGTCAAACACGCATCCGCATTGCACAGCAAGGCGTGGCCCGTTTGACCGTGAACCGCACCAACCTGCACATCTACGCCAGCGTGATTTCTGGCTGCGGTACCAAAGTGTTGGCCAGTGCCTCTACTGCCGAAGCCGAAGTGCGTACGGCCCTGGGTGCTTCGGGCAAGGGCGGCAACGCTGCTGCCGCCGCCGTCATTGGCAAGCGCATTGCTGAAAAAGCAAAAGCTGCTGGCGTTGAGAAGGTCGCCTTCGACCGCGCAGGTTTCGCATACCACGGTCGTGTCAAGGCTTTGGCCGAAGCAGCCCGTGAAGCAGGTCTGCAGTTCTAAACGGATCGGAATTACAAATGGCTAAATTTACAGCAAAACCGCAAGCTGACGGTCCAGAAGACGGTCTGCGCGAAAAGATGATCGCGGTCAACCGCGTGACCAAGGTGGTCAAGGGTGGCCGTATCCTGGGTTTCGCAGCGTTGACCGTGGTGGGTGATGGCGACGGCAAAGTCGGCATGGGCAAAGGCAAATCGAAAGAAGTGCCAGTGGCTGTGCAAAAAGCGATGGAAGAAGCCCGCCGTAACCTGAACAAGGTTCCTTTGAAGAACGGCACGATTCACCACGCAGTGTTCGGTCACCACGGCGCAGCCCGCGTCATGATGGCTCCAGCACCCAAAGGTACCGGCATCATCGCTGGCGGCCCTATGCGCGCTGTTTTCGAAGTCGTGGGTATCACCGACATCGTGGCCAAGAGCCATGGTTCGTCCAACCCTTACAACATGGTTCGTGCCACTCTGGACGCACTGGCTAACTGCACAACAGCTTCGAACGTGGCTGCCAAGCGTGGTAAGTCGGTCGAAGAGTTGTTCGCCTGAACTGGAGATCGAACATGTCTAACCAAGCTACCGTGAAAGTCCAATTGGTGCGTAGCCCCATTGGTACAAAGCAATCCCACCGCGACACCGTTCGCGGCCTGGGTCTGCGCAAGCTCAACAGCGTCAGCGAATTGCAGGATACGCCTGCAGTGCGCGGCATGATCAACAAGATCGCCTACCTGGTCAAAGTTCTCTGAGAGATCAATGATGGAACTTAATAGCATCAAACCTGCAGACGGCGCGAAACACGCAGCACGTCGCGTTGGCCGTGGTATCGGTTCGGGTCTGGGTAAAACCGCCGGCCGTGGTCACAAAGGTCAGAAGTCCCGTTCGGGCGGCTACCACAAAGTGGGCTTCGAAGGCGGTCAAATGCCTTTGCAGCGTCGCCTGCCCAAGCGCGGTTTCAAATCGCATTTGTTGAAATTCAACGCAGAAATCACTTTGACCACACTGAGCAAGCTCGGTTTGGCTGAAGTGGATCTGTTGACCCTGAAGCAAGCTGGCCTCGTGCCTGAGCTGGCCAAAGTGGTCAAAGTGATCAAATCCGGCGAACTCACCACAGCCGTCAAATTGACGGGTATCGGTGCGACAGCAGGTGCCAAAGCAGCCATTGAAGCTGCTGGTGGCTCCCTGGCCTGAATGTTGATGGTCGAGACGCATCGTGGCAACCAACGCTAATCAGATCGCCAAGACGGGCAAGTTCGGAGACCTGCGTCGCCGACTGGTCTTCTTGCTGCTCGCGTTGGTGGTCTACCGTGCTGGCGCGCACATTCCAGTTCCAGGCATTGATCCTGCGCAGCTCAAGCAGCTGTTCAATGGTCAGCAAGGCGGCATCCTGAGCTTGTTCAACATGTTCTCGGGTGGCGCTCTGTCACGGTTCACCGTGTTTGCCTTGGGCATCATGCCTTACATCTCTGCATCCATCGTGATGCAGTTGCTGACCTACGTTCTTCCTGCTTTCGAGCAGTTGAAGAAAGAGGGCGAGGCAGGTCGTCGCAAGATCACGCAGTACACACGTTTTGGTGCATTGGGCTTGGCAGTTTTCCAATCCTTGGGCATTGCCATCGCCTTGGAAGCATCGGCGGGTCTTGTGATCAATCCGGGTTTCGGATTTCGCATGACCGCTGTGGTCAGTTTGACGGCAGGCACGATGTTCCTGATGTGGCTGGGCGAGCAGATCACCGAGCGGGGTTTGGGCAACGGCATTTCGATCCTGATTTTTGCAGGTATCGCTGCAGGTCTTCCCAATGCAATGGGTGGCTTGTTTGAGCTGGTGCGCACCGGTGCGATGAATCCCCTGGTCTCGTTGATGATCATTGCGGTGGTGGTCCTGGTGACTTACTTCGTGGTGTTTGTTGAACGTGGTCAGCGCAAGATTTTGGTCAATTACGCTCGTCGTCAAGTGGGCAACAAGGTGTATGGCGGTCAATCGTCTCACCTGCCGCTCAAATTGAACATGGCGGGTGTGATTCCTCCAATCTTTGCCTCGTCGATCATTTTGTTGCCTGCAACGGTGATCAACTGGTTCAGCTCGGGTGAGACCAACAGTGCGGTGGTTCGGTTCTTCAAGGATGTCGCAAGTACCTTGACGCCAGGCCAGCCCATCTATGTCATGCTGTATGCGGCTGCCATCATCTTCTTCTGCTTTTTCTACACCGCGTTGGTTTTCAACAGCCGTGAAACAGCAGACAACCTGAAGAAAAGTGGTGCATTCATCCCGGGCATTCGCCCTGGTGATCAGACCGCTCGCTACATCGACAAGATTCTGTTGCGTTTGACTTTGGCTGGGGCTGCATACATCACATTCGTGTGTTTGTTGCCCGAGTTCCTGATTCTGAAATACAATGTTCCGTTTTACTTTGGCGGCACCTCATTGCTGATCATTGTGGTGGTCACGATGGATTTCATGGCCCAGGTACAGAATTATTTGATGTCTCAACAGTACGAATCGCTTTTGAAGAAAGCGAGTTTCAAGTCCTGACCGACTTGCGTATGAATTCCTGCTTTGAATGCGGGACCACCATTTGAGCCGGGCTGAAGAGCCAGGTTGAACGAAGAGTTTTAGGAGAGAACCATGAGAGTTTCTGCTTCGGTGAAAAAAATTTGCCGCAACTGCAAGATCATTCGCCGTAAAGGCGTTGTTCGTGTGATCTGCACAGATCCACGTCACAAGCAGCGTCAAGGCTGATTGAACTAGTTTTAGAGGACGAAAATGGCACGTATCGCTGGCATCAACATTCCGCCGCACAAACATGCTGAAATTGGCTTGACAGCCATCTTCGGTATCGGTCGCACTCGCGCACGACAAATCTGCGAGGCTTGTGGCATCGCTTATTCCAAGAAGATCAAAGATCTGACGGATGGCGACCTGGAAAAAATTCGCGATCACATCGCAGCTTTCACCATCGAAGGTGACCTGCGTCGTGAGACCACCATGAACATCAAGCGTTTGATGGACATCGGTTGCTACCGTGGTTTCCGCCACCGTCGTGGTTTGCCCATGCGTGGCCAGCGTACGCGTACCAATGCACGCACTCGCAAGGGTCCGCGCAAAGGCGCAGCGGCTCTGAAGAAATAAGCAAGATTGAGAGACCACCATGGCTAAAGCACAATCCAACAGCGCAGCACAACGCGTCCGTAAAAAAGTCCGCAAGAACATTGCTGACGGCATTGCACACGTTCACGCTTCGTTCAACAACACCATCATCACGATCACCGATCGCCAGGGCAATGCATTGTCTTGGGCTTCTTCGGGTGGCCAAGGCTTCAAGGGTTCGCGCAAATCGACACCTTTCGCCGCTCAGGTTGCTTCCGAAGTGGCTGGTCGCGCAGCGCAAGAACAAGGTATCAAGAACCTGGACGTCGAAATCAAGGGTCCAGGCCCTGGTCGCGAGTCTTCCGTTCGTGCCTTGGGTGCATTGGGCATCCGCATCACTTCCATCTCGGATGTGACGCCTGTCCCGCACAACGGCTGCCGCCCACAAAAGCGTCGTCGTATCTAATTTCAAACCAAGCCCACCGCCAGGCCTTGCTTGCATCGCCTGGCTCCCGCATTTGTGATGCGGCAGTTGCATAAAAGGAAAATCAAGTGGCACGTTACCTCGGCCCCAAGGCCAAACTTTCCCGCCGCGAAGGCACTGACTTGTTCTTGAAGAGCGCACGTCGCTCGATCGCAGACAAGTCCAAATTTGACACCAAGCCCGGCCAGCACGGTCGCACTTCGGGTCAGCGCACTTCTGACTACGGTCTGCAATTGCGTGAAAAGCAAAAAGTCAAGCGCATGTACGGCGTGCTGGAGAAGCAATTCCGCCGCTACTTCGCAGAAGCCGACCGCCGCAAAGGCAACACTGGCTCCAACTTGCTGAGCTTGCTCGAGTGCCGTTTGGACAACGTGGTGTACCGCATGGGTTTCGGCTCCACGCGCGCTGAAGCACGTCAGATGGTTTCTCACAAAGCCATCACCGTCAACGGTCAATCCGTGAACATCCCTTCGTACCTGGTCAAGGCCGGTGACGTCATCGCTGTTCGCGAAAAGTCCAAAAAGCAAAACCGTGTGGTGGAAGCTTTGCAATTGGCACAACAAGTTGGTCTGCCAGCTTGGGTCGAAGTGAACGCTGACAAAGCCGAAGGCACCTTCAAGAAGGTTCCTGACCGCGACGAATTCGGCGCTGACATCAACGAATCGTTGATCGTCGAACTGTATTCTCGTTAATACGTCGTTTCAATCGTTCCCGGCGCACAAGGCATTGTGGGCCGGGTGCTTCATCAGCCTTACCGGTGTAACGGACCGGGGGTATTGAGAGGAAGTCTGAATGCAAACCAATCTGTTGAAACCCAAAGCCATCCAGGTCGAACAACTGGCGGCCAACCGTGCCAAAGTCACGTTGGAGCCTTTCGAGCGTGGCTACGGTCACACGCTGGGCAACGCCCTGCGTCGCGTTTTGCTGTCCTCCATGGTCGGCTATTCGGCGACCGAAGTGACCATTGCCGGTGTGGTGCACGAGTACTCGTCCATCGACGGCGTTCAAGAAGATGTGGTCAACATCTTGTTGAACCTCAAAGGCGTTGTGTTCAAGTTGCACAACCGCGATGAAGTGACTCTGAGTTTGCGCAAAGACGGCGAAGGCGCTGTCACCGCTGCAGACATTCAGACACCTCACGACGTGGAAATCATCAACCCTGAGCACGTCATCGCCAACTTGTCGCAAGGCGGCAAGCTGGACATGCAGATCAAAGTCGAAAAAGGTCGTGGCTACGTGCCCGGCTCCATGCGCCGTTTTGCTGATGAGCCCACCAAGGCTCTGGGTCGTATCGTTCTCGATGCATCGTTCTCGCCCGTCAAACGCGTGAGCTACACCGTCGAAAGCGCTCGCGTTGAGCAGCGTACCGATCTGGACAAGTTGGTCATCGAAATCGAAACCAACGGTGCCATCACAGCAGAAGATGCAGTGCGCGCCTCTGCCAAGATTCTGGTTGAGCAATTGGCTGTGTTCGCACAGTTGGAAGGCAGTGAATTGTCTGCTTTCGATGCACCTGCCGCTCGCGGTGGTGCAGGCAGCTTCGATCCGATCTTGCTGCGCCCTGTGGACGAGCTCGAACTCACCGTTCGTTCGGCCAACTGCCTCAAAGCAGAAAACATTTACTACATCGGCGACCTGATCCAGCGTACCGAGAATGAATTGCTCAAGACCCCTAACCTGGGTCGCAAGTCACTCAACGAAATCAAGGAAGTTTTGGCTTCCCGCGGTTTGACTTTGGGCATGAAGCTCGAAGCCTGGCCACCCGCTGGTTTGGAAAAGCGATAATCTCAAATTCCCGGAAAATTCCGGGGTGTGCACGGGCAGTACCTGATACGGCTGCCTGTTTAATAAAGAAAGGTAAGCACCATGCGTCACGGACACGGACTTCGTAAACTCAACCGCACCAGCTCGCACCGCCTTGCGATGCTGCAGAACATGATGAACTCGCTCATCGAGCATGAAGTCATCAAAACCACAGTGCCTAAGGCCAAAGAATTGCGCCGCGTGATCGAGCCCATGATCACATTGGCCAAAGTAGACAACTTGTCGAACCGTCGCTTGGCGTTCAACCGTTTGCGTGACCGCGACAGCGTCACCAAATTGTTCAATGTGTTGGGCCCACGTTCGGCTTCGCGTCCTGGTGGTTACACACGTATCCTGAAAATGGGTTTCCGTGTGGGCGACAACGCACCGATGGCTTTGGTCGAATTGGTCGATCGCGCTGATTCTTCTGCACAACAAGCTGCAGAATAAGGTATAATTAACCTCTTACCGCGGGGTGGAGCAGTCTGGTAGCTCGTTGGGCTCATAACCCAAAGGTCGTTGGTTCAAATCCGGCCCCCGCAACCAAATTTCGGCGCAAGCTGATTTTCAAAAAAGCCCTCTTCTGAGGGCTTTTTTGTGGGCGTTTCAAATCACACCAGACGTTGGTACAAACCTTCCAGTGCGCATTGCACGGTCGCATCTCTGACTTGTGCTCGTGAGCCACTGAAACAGTGCATTTCTGCCGATGTGACGCCCTCAATGCACCAGGCCAGCCAGACGGTGCCGACGGGTTTCTCGATGGAGCCACCGCCAGGACCCGCAATGCCGGTCACCGCCACGCTCACTTGTGCGGCGGACCGATCAAATGCTCCCCATGCCATCGCCTCGGCCACAGATTCACTGACCGCACCGTCACGCGCAATGAGGGCAGGCGCAACACCCAGCAAGTCGGATTTGGCGGCGTTGGAGTAGGTGACAAAGCCACGATCGAACCAAAGGCTGGAGCCTGCCAGTTCGGTGCAATGTGCGGAGATCAAGCCACCTGTGCAGCTTTCAGCGGCGGCCATCATCCATTGCCGCTCAAGCAGGCGCGCCGCCAGCAAAGGCGTGATGGCGCCTGGCATCACAGCCACCTCCACAAGGCAATGACCAGCAGGGTGCAGGCAGCTGCCACCAAATCGTCAAGCAAGATGCCCAAGCCGCCGCGCCAGCCGAATCCTTTGAACAATTGATCGGCCCAAGACACAGGGCCTGGTTTGGCTGCATCAAAGTAGCGGAACAGGGCAAAAGCCCCCAATTGCCCCCAAAAGCCTGTTGGCAAAACAAGCCAAAGGATCAGCCAGATGGCCACAAATTCATCCCAGACGATGGCGCCAGGGTCGCTGATGCGGATGTTTTGGGCGGTTAGCGTGCAGGCCCACCAGCCAAGCAGGAGGCTGATCAGAATCAACCAGCCTTGCGCGGTGGGGCTCAAAAAATTCTGAAGCACCAACCAAGTGGCCCAGGCCCATAAGCTGCCCACTGTGCCGGGCGCCTTGGGGGCCAGGCCCGAGCCAAAGCCCAAAGCAATGATGTGCGCTGGGTGCGACAGCATGAAGCGCCAGTGGATGCGAACGGGCGGCTCATGGGCGGAGGAGGTGTGGTCCATCGTCAGGCAAAGTGGTCAAATGATCGAAAACGGTTGGGAACGGACTGACCGTCAGCATCCCGCAGCAGCAATTGGCGATGGTCTGTGATGCAGCCGATGCGGGTGATGCGTGTATCGGCCAACTGAGCAGCGTGTTGCACCTCTGAGCGCGCAGAGGGCGGCGCGGAGAACACCAGTTCATAGTCATCGCCACCCGAAAGCACGCAGGTGTGGAGCAGATCTGGAGGACATGTCCATTGATGCGTCGCCGCCATGAGAGCAGCCGTGGCGGGCAGATCGATTTCGGCCCCCACCTGGCTGGCTGTGAGGATGTGTCCCAGATCGCCCAGCAGGCCATCGCTGATGTCGGCCATGGATGTGGCCAGGCCGCGCAGCGCTTGACCCAGTGACACGCGTGGCGTGGGCGTTTCCATTCGCCGTCTGGCCGCATCGAAGACCGCTTGAGGCAAACTGATGTGCCCACGAAACGCCTCCAGTGCCAGCCGTGCATCGCCGAGATGGCCGCTCACATACAGGTCATCGCCCACTTGAGCACCGGAGCGCAAAATGGCTTGACTGCGAGGCACATCCCCCATCACGGTGATCGATATGTTGAGCGGGCCTTGTGTGGTGTCACCCCCAATCAATTCGCAACCATGCGCATCGGCCAGTGCCAGCAAACCCTGTGAAAACCCCGCCAGCCATGCTTCATCGGCACGCGGCAAGGACAGGGACAGCAGGAACACTTTGGGGGTGGCACCGCAAGCGGCCAAATCACTCAGGTTCACGGCCAGTGCCTTGTGGCCCAAACGTGCAGGATCCACGGTGGACAGGAAATGACGGCCTTCAACGAGCATGTCGGTCGAAATGGCCAATTGCTGCCCCGCTGCAGGCGTCCAGATGGCGCAGTCGTCGCCGATGCCCACATCGGCCTGCCGTGTGGGGCGCTTGAAATAGCGTTCAATCAGGTCAAATTCACCCATGGCGCAAGCTTAACCGCAAGCGCAAGGCCTCCAGCCCGCGTTCAGTGCAAAGTGCGGCCTGGGGCACCCAGGCCAGATGTTTCCAACACAAAGGTGTCAATTGGCACATCGAAGCGATGGCCATCCTCGGCCACAAAGAAAAAACTGCCGTGCATCGTGCCGCTGGAAGTTTGCAAACGGCAGCCGCTGGTGTACTGGAACGCTGCGCCAGGGGGCAACAGCGGCTGCTGACCCACCACCCCCAGGCCCTTGACTTCCTCGGTGTGACCGCGATCGTTTTGAATGATCCAGTGGCGTGAGATCAATTGCGCAGGGATGGTGCCCGTGTTGGTCACGGTGATCGTGTAAGCAAAGGCGAACACATCGTGCAAAGGATCGCTTTGTTCAGCCACGTATTGGGGCGAGACATCAATTTGGATGGCGTAGGCGGACATAAGCCCATGTTAACTGCGACAATTCAAAGATGACGACCACTTACCGAATTGCCCCTTCCATCCTCTCGGCTGATTTCGCCCGCTTGGGCGAGGAAGTCAAGCGCGTCATTGACGCCGGTGCTGACTGGATCCACTTTGATGTGATGGACAACCATTACGTGCCGAACCTGACCTTTGGCCCCATGATTTGCCAAGCATTGAAGCCGCATGCCCAAACCGCAGCGGGCGTGGCCGTGCCGATCGATGTGCATTTGATGATTTCGCCGGTCGATGCGCTGGCCGCCTCCTTTGCCGAAGCGGGTGCCGACCTGATCAGCTTCCATCCTGACGCGAGTGCGCATGTGCACCGCAGCATTCAGGCGATCAAGAGCAAGGGCGTGAAGGCCGGTCTGGTGTTCAATCCGGCAGAGCCTTTGGATGTGCTGGAATGGACGATTGACGAGATCGATTTGATCCTGATCATGAGTGTCAACCCGGGCTTTGGTGGCCAAAGCTTCATCGATTCGGCCTTGCGCAAGATTGAGCAGGCCCGCAAACTGATCGATGCCAGCGGCAAAGACATTCGACTCGAAGTGGATGGCGGCATCAAGGCCGACAACATCCGCCGTGTGGCCGATGCCGGTGCCGACACCTTTGTGGCGGGCAGCGCGATTTTCGGTAAACCCGATTACAAAGGCGTGATCGATCAAATGCGCGTGGCGTTGGGCTGATGCTGTCGACGATCCAAGCGGCCATCATCGATCTGGACGGCACGATGGTGGACACGCTGGGTGACTTTGAAGTCGCCCTCAACCGCACATTGGCTGACCTGGATTTGCCGCCCGTGACACGGCCCTTGGTCGAGCGCACCGTGGGCAAAGGCTCAGAGCACCTGATCCGCTCCGTGCTGGCCCACCAGTTGGCCTTGCCCGAGGCGGGCACGAGCGCCTGTGTGACGGTTGACGCGCTGTACGAGCCCGCTTGGCTGCGTTACCAGCACCATTACTTGCGCTGCAACGGCCAGCATTCTGAGGTCTACCCCGGTGTGCTGGAGGCTTTGGGGGCTCTGACACAGGCGGGCATGACGTTGGCTTGCCTGACCAATAAGCCTTTGTCGTTTGCCAAGCCACTGCTGGCAGCCAAAGGTCTTGACGGCTTTTTCACGCAGGTGTTTGGCGGTGACAGCTTCGAGCGCAAAAAACCGGACCCTTTGCCCATCCTCAAGACCTGTGAAGCGCTCGGCACCGCGGTGGGCAACACCCTGATGGTGGGGGATTCCAGCAACGATGCGCAGGCTGCCCACGCCGCGGGTTGCCCGGTGGTCCTGGTGACCTACGGATACAACCATGGCCAACCCGTACAGGCCACACCTGCGGCAGCTTGGCTGGATACTTTGGCCCACTTGCCGCCGTGGCTGCAAACCCGCCAAGGCTGAGTCAGAAAATGCCCGGTGGGCTTTGCTACACTTGTCTTCATCATGTTCATCATCCCTAGCCACTCCTGCGCAGCCTGCCTGCCGAGCCATTCCCAAGCGGAAGGCCGGGGAGCCTGGCCCTGGCGTCAGCCAGCCTGACATCGCCTGAACCGTGCGGCCCCCGCCGCCACCCGCGCCCAGCATTGGCTGGGCATTTGGATGAATGAAATGCACCTCTGCTGAGGTTGCCGAGCTGTTGGAGGCTCTTGCCCGTGATCACCGAACTTGAATTCAAAAGCCTGGCCAGCCAAGGCTACAACCGCATCCCGCTCATGCTGGAGGCCTTTGCGGACCTGGAAACCCCTTTGTCGCTGTATCTGAAGTTGGCGCACACCAAGGACAACGGCAAATACAGCTTCTTGCTGGAGTCGGTGGTCGGTGGCGAGCGCTTTGGGCGCTACAGCTTCATCGGTCTGCCGGCCCGCAGCTTCATTCGCGCCAGTGGCTTTGGCGATCTGGCCAAAACCGAGGTGGTGCGCGATGGCGCGGTCATCGAGACCGCATCCGGCAACCCGCTGGATTTCATCGAGCAATACCAAAAGCGCTTCAAAGTGGCCTTGCGCCCAGGGCTGCCGCGTTTTTGCGGCGGCTTGGCGGGGTATTTTGGCTACGACGCGGTGCGCTACATCGAGAAAAAGCTTGAGCAATCTTGTCCACCCGACACGCTGGGCACGCCCGACATCATGTTGCTGCAGTGCGAAGAGCTGGCGGTGATCGACAACCTGTCGGGCAAGCTCTACCTGATTGTTTACGCCGATCCTGCGCAGCCGGAGGCCTATGCGGGTGCCAAAAAGCGCTTGCGTGATCTGAAAGAGCAGCTCAAGTACTCGGTGAGCGCCCCCGTGGTCAAGGCCAGCGAGTCGCATCCTGCCGAGCGAGATTTCGCCAAGGCCGATTACATTGCCGCTGTTGAAAAGGCCAAGGAGCTGATCGCTGCGGGTGACTTCATGCAGGTGCAGGTCGGTCAGCGCATCAAGAAGCGTTACACCGAGAGCCCCTTGTCTCTCTACCGTGCGCTGCGCTCACTCAACCCCAGCCCCTACATGTACTTCTACAACCTGGGCGATTTCCATGTGGTAGGGGCCAGTCCCGAAATTTTGGTGCGCCAGGAGCAAACAGAAGAGGGGGCCAAGGTCATCATCCGTCCGCTGGCGGGCACACGCCCACGCGGCGCAACGCCCGAAAAAGACAAGGCGGCCGAACAAGAACTGATCAACGACCCGAAAGAGCGTGCCGAGCACGTGATGCTGATTGATCTGGCACGCAACGACATCGGGCGCATCGCCAAAATTGGTTCCGTCAAAGTCACAGAGGCCTTCGTGGTCGAGCGTTACAGCCACGTGATGCACATCGTGAGCAATGTGGAAGGCTTGCTCAACGAAGGCATGACCAATATGGACGTGCTCAAGGCCACCTTCCCCGCCGGCACCCTGACAGGCGCACCCAAAGTGCACGCGATGGAGTTGATTGACCAGCTCGAGCCCGTCAAGCGCGGCCTCTATGGCGGGGCTTGCGGCTACATCAGCTATGCGGGCGACATGGACGTGGCCATCGCGATTCGCACGGCGGTCATCAAAGACCAAACGCTGTATGTGCAGGCGGCCGCCGGTGTGGTGGCCGATTCGGTGCCCGAGATGGAGTGGCGCGAAACCGAGCACAAGGCGCGTGCCTTGTTGCGTGCCAGTGAGTTGGTCGAAGAAGGTTTGGAGTGAACGCCATGACACAGAAAATCAAATTGCTCATGGTGGACAACTACGATTCGTTCACCTTCAACATCGTTCAGTATTTCGGAGAGCTCGGCGCGGATGTCGAAGTTTTTCGCAACGACGAAATCACCCTGGAAGGCATCGCAGCGCGAAAGCCAGACCGCTTGGTGATCTCGCCGGGCCCTTGCTCGCCTGCCGAGGCAGGCGTGTCGGTCGCGGCTATCCAGCATTTCGCAGGCCAATTGCCCATTTTGGGCGTGTGCCTGGGGCACCAAAGCATTGGTGCCGCCTTTGGCGGCAAGATCGTGCGCGCGCAAGAGTTGATGCATGGCAAAACCAGTGTGATCACCACCACGCAAGAGGGCGTGTTTGCCGGCTTGCCCGAGCAATTCACCGTCAACCGCTACCACTCCCTGGCCATCGAGCGGGCTTCTTGCCCCTCGTGTCTGAAGCTCACCGCCTGGACCGATGACGGCGAGATCATGGGCGTGCGCCACACCGAACTCGACATCGAGGGCGTGCAGTTCCACCCGGAATCGATCCTCACCGAGCATGGTCATGCCATGCTCAAGAACTTCCTCGTTCGCCCCTGAGTCGCGCGTTCACCGCATTCCTGCAAGGACAAACCCATGCCCATCACGCCTCAAGAAGCATTGCAACGCACCATCGAGCACCGTGAAATCTTTCACGACGAAATGCTCAAAATCATGCGCATGATCATGAATGGCGAGATGTCGCCAGTCATGACGGCGGCCTTCATCACCGGCTTGCGCGTGAAAAAAGAAACCATCGGTGAAATCACGGCTGCCGCTCAGGTGATGCGTGAGTTCTCGACCAAAGTGAAGGTGGCCAACCCATCGAACCTGGTGGACATCGTGGGCACGGGCGGCGATGGGGCGCACACCTTCAATATTTCGACCTGCGCCATGTTTGTGGCCGCTGCAGCGGGAGCCAAAACGGCCAAGCACGGCGGCCGCAGCGTCAGCAGCAAATCTGGCAGTGCTGATGTGGTCGAGGCCTTGGGTGCCAATCTGAACCTCACGCCCGAGCGGATCGCCCGCTCCATCGAAGAGGTGGGCATTGGCTTCATGTTCGCGCCCAACCACCACCCCGCCATGAAAAATGTGGCGCCAGTGCGCAAAGAGCTGGGCATCCGCACCATCTTCAACATCCTGGGGCCGCTGACCAATCCGGCGGGTGCGCCCAACATCTTGATGGGCGTGTTCCATTCCGATCTGGTGGGCATTCAGGTGCGGGCTTTGCAACGGCTGGGTGCTGAGCATGCCGTGGTGGTGTATGGCCGCGACGGCATGGATGAGATCAGTCTGGGGGCATCCACCTTGGTGGGCGAACTCAAGAATGGCCAGATCACCGAATACGAAATCCATCCGGAAGACTTCGGTCTGCAAATGGCCAGCAACCGAGCTTTGCGGGTAGAAACACCAGAGCAGTCACTGGCTGTCTTGCGAGGCGTGCTGGACAACCAGCCCGGCGCTGCACGCGACATCGTGATGCTCAATGCCGGTGCCGCCCTGTACGCGGCCAATGTGGCCAGCAGCATTGCCGAGGGCATTGAGCGTGCCCGCGAAGCCATTGCCTCAGGGGCGGCTAAGGCCAAGCTGGCGCAGTTTGTGGCCTTCAGTCAATTGGCTGCCTGATGTGGCAAGGCGAAGGCGCATGGATAGCGTTGGGCGTTTCGGCCTTGTTTGTGCTGGCTGGCGTGGTCATGCACTGCGTCTTTGTTCGTATTTTGAAAACCGGCGCCGATGCGTCTGATCGGGAAAAACATCATGAGTGACATCCTCAACAAAATCGTTGCGGTCAAACGCGAAGAGGTCGCTGCGGCCTTGGCCAAGAAATCCTTGGCCGCCATGCGTACAGATGCCGAAAGCCGTGTGCTGACCCGTGACTTTGAGGGGGCGATGCGCGCCAAGATCGCGGCAGGTCAGGCGGCGGTGATCGCTGAGATCAAGAAGGCCAGCCCCTCCAAAGGCGTGCTGCGTGCCGACTTCATTCCGGCTGACATCGCCCAAAGTTATGCCGAGCACGGCGCGGCTTGTCTGTCGGTGCTGACAGACAAGCAATTTTTCCAGGGCAGTGTGGATTACCTCAAGCAAGCGCGTGCCAGTTGCGATTTGCCGGTGCTGCGCAAAGACTTCATGGTCGATGCGTACCAGGTCTATGAAGCCCGAGCCATGGGGGCCGATGCTGTTTTGTTGATTGCAGCATGCCTGGACGATGCGCAAATGGCCGATCTGGAGGCCATTGCACGCAGCCTCGACATGGCGGTGCTGGTGGAGGTGCATGACCGTGCCGAGCTGGAACGTGCCTTGAAGCTCAAGACCCGGCTGGTGGGCATCAACAACCGCAATCTGCGGACCTTTGAAGTCACTTTGCAAACCACCTTGGACATGTTGCCCGATGTGCCGGCAGACCGCTTGCTGGTCACGGAAAGCGGCATCCTCAAGGTCGAAGACGTGCAGCGCATGCGCAACGCCCATGTCCACGCCTTTTTGGTGGGGGAAGCCTTCATGCGTGCCGCTGAGCCTGGCGAGGCCTTGGCCAAACTGTTCGCTTAAGACGCGTGTCGCAGCAAGGCCTGCCATTCGATGATGCGCCCTTGCCGGAGGGGCGTTTGATGAAATGGCCGCCCGATGTGGCGGCGCTGGACCCCGCTTGGCGTGCCTTGGTGCAGCATTTTCTGGAGTCGGAGGTGGGGCAGCATCTGTCGGCTCAATTGGCCCAGCGTCTGGCCGCTGGGGCTGTGGTGTATCCCCCTGAGCCGTTTCGGGCATTGGCACTGACGCCCTTGGATCGGGTGCGTGTGGTGATCTTGGGTCAAGACCCATATCACGGCCCGGGACAGGCCGAGGGTTTGGCTTTTTCCGTGCCTGAAGGTGTCCGTATCCCACCGAGTTTGCGGAACATCTTCAAGGAGTTGCAGCAAAGTTTGGCGGTGCCCATGCCTGCACACGGTTCTTTGGTGCGGTGGGCGCGTCAGGGCGTGCTTTTGCTCAACACCTGTTTGACGGTCGAGGATGGGCAGGCGGCCAGCCATGCCGGTTGGGGCTGGGAGAGTTTGACCGATGCGTTGGTTCGTGCGGTGGCGCAAGGCCCTGAGCCGGTGGTTTTTATGTTGTGGGGCGCACATGCCCAGGCCAAGAAAGACCTGATTGAGCGTGCTGCATCAGATGCGCGACATTTGATTTTGCAGGCCAATCACCCTTCGCCTTTGTCGGCCATGCGTCCTCCGGTGCCATTTTTGGGGTGTGGTCATTTCGCTTTGGCGCGTGATTTCTGGATCCGAAACGAAAAAAAATCCATCGATTGGTAAAAACTTTTGCGTGCAACTTGCAACTGACGAAAAAATGATGGCATAATCTAAGACTCGCTTCTGGAGGGGTGCCCGAGTGGCTAAAGGGGGCAGACTGTAAATCTGTTGGCTTACGCCTACACTGGTTCGAATCCAGTCTCCTCCACCAGCAAACTGGCTTATGTCGGTTGACAAGTTGAGCAATTGGAAAAGGTTTCCGAGCATTGGCACTGCAGCCACTCATGCAGTGCAAACAGTGCGGGAGTAGTTCAATGGTAGAACCTTAGCCTTCCAAGCTAATGACACGGGTTCGATTCCCGTTTCCCGCTCCAGTCATCCTGTTGAGTTAGTCAAGATTTTCGCCCTTGTGGCTCAGTGGTAGAGCACTCCCTTGGTAAGGGAGAGGTCGCGGGTCCGATTCCCGCCAAGGGCACCAGTTACGGGGTGTGCAACGCAAGTTGTGCGCCCCTCTGTCTTGGTTGTTGATCATTACTTTTCGGAGTTGAAGACATGGCAAAAGAGAAATTCGAACGGACCAAACCGCACGTCAACGTCGGCACCATCGGTCACGTTGACCACGGCAAAACCACACTGACAGCCGCCATCACCACCGTGTTGGCAGCCAAGTTCGGTGGTGCAGCCAAAGCGTACGATCAGATCGACGCGGCTCCCGAAGAAAAGGCTCGTGGTATCACGATCAACACCGCTCACGTTGAGTACGAAACAGAAAACCGTCACTACGCTCACGTGGACTGCCCCGGCCACGCTGACTATGTGAAGAACATGATCACTGGCGCTGCTCAAATGGACGGCGCTATTTTGGTTTGCTCCGCTGCAGACGGCCCTATGCCTCAGACCCGCGAGCACATCCTGTTGGCTCGTCAAGTGGGCGTGCCTTACATCATCGTGTTCCTGAACAAGTGCGACATGGTCGACGACGCTGAGTTGTTGGAACTGGTCGAGATGGAAGTTCGCGAGTTGTTGTCCAAGTACGACTTCCCGGGCGACGACACCCCCATCGTGCAAGGCTCTGCCAAGCTGGCTTTGGAAGGCGACAAGGGTCCTTTGGGTGAGCAAGCCATTTTCAAGTTGGCCGAAGCTTTGGACACTTACATCCCTACGCCTGATCGCGCAGTGGACGGCGCATTCCTGATGCCCGTGGAAGACGTGTTCTCCATCTCTGGTCGTGGCACCGTGGTGACTGGCCGTATCGAGCGCGGCATCATCAAAGTCGGCGAAGAAATCGAAATCGTGGGTATCAAAGACACCGTCAAGACCACTTGCACGGGCGTTGAGATGTTCCGCAAGCTGCTGGACCAAGGTCAAGCTGGTGACAACGTCGGTATCTTGCTGCGCGGCACCAAGCGCGAAGACGTCGAGCGCGGCCAAGTGCTGTGCAAGCCCGGCTCGATCAAGCCACACACCCACTTCACGGGCGAGATCTATGTCTTGTCCAAAGACGAAGGTGGCCGTCACACGCCTTTCTTCAACAACTACCGTCCTCAGTTCTACTTCCGTACGACTGACGTGACCGGCGCGATCGAATTGCCAGAAGGCAAAGAGATGGTGATGCCCGGTGACAACGTGTCGATCACTGTGAAGCTGATCAACCCCATCGCCATGGAAGAAGGTCTGCGTTTTGCTATCCGCGAAGGTGGCCGTACCGTCGGCGCTGGCGTGGTTGCCAAGATCATCGCTTAAGAGGTTTTCGTAGGGGTATAGCTCAATTGGCAGAGCGTCGGTCTCCAAAACCGAAGGTTGTAGGTTCGATTCCTACTGCCCCTGCCACCTGAAAAGGTGGATTTTCAAGCCCGCTAGTCTCTAGCGGGCTTCCTTGTCTGATAAGTGCCCTGAATATTTGGGGTGCAACAAAGGTTTCCAAGCCGTATGGCAACGTCTGAAGTACAAACTGTGAGCGCCTCTGGCGACAAAATGCGCTTGGCTGCTGCGGGTGTGTTGGTCATTGCTGCGTTGGTGGCTTTTTCCATGCTGAGCGCGCAGGGCAGTCTGGTTCAGTGGATTGGCCTGTTGGTGGGCTTGGCGGCTGCTGTGGCTGTCTTTTTCACTTCTGAAGCAGGTCGACAGCTCTTGGCTTTTGGCCGTGATGCGGTCCGTGAAGTCAAAAAAGTGGTCTGGCCTGAGCGCAAAGAGGCGATGCAAATCACCGCTTATGTGTTTGGCTTTGTGGTGGTGATGGCTGTGTTCTTGTGGCTCACCGACAAAACTCTGGAATGGGTTTTTTACGATCTGATTCTTGGGTGGAAAAAATAATGAACGATGCTGTAGTCAACGCCCCCATGGCGGGTTCGTCCACCAATCCTGATCTGAAATGGTATGTGGTGCATGCCTACTCGGGCATGGAGAAGGCTGTCGAGCGCAACATCATTGAGCGCATTGCGCGCTCGGGTATGGAATCCAAATTCGGTCGCATCTTGGTGCCCACCGAAGAAGTGGTGGAAGTCAAGAACGGTCAAAAGCGCACCACAGAGCGCAAGTTTTTCCCCGGCTATGTGCTGGTGGAAATGGTGATGGACGACGAGACCTGGCACTTGGTCAAGCACACCAACAAAGTCACTGGTTTTGTGGGTGGCGCTAAAAACCGCCCAGCGCCCATTTCTGAGTCTGACGTTGCAAAAATCGTGAGCCAGATGCAAGAGGGCACCGACAAGCCTCGTCACAAAGTGGAGTTCGAGGTGGGTGAGTACATCCGCGTCAAAGAAGGCCCGTTCACCGACTTCAATGGCACGGTGGAAGAAGTCAATTACGAGCGCAACAAGATGCGCGTGTCGGTGACCATTTTCGGTCGCGCCACACCCGTCGAGTTGGAGTTCAGCCAAGTCGAGAAGACCTGATCGGTTTTCAAAGTTTTCTGTCTGGCGCTTCCCGACTCGGCGTCAGACATTGCAAGTGAGTCGTTAACCCCGGGAAGCTCAAGGTCCGAAAGGACAGGGCGCTATCACCCGCAAGGAGAAAAGCATGGCGAAGAAAATCGTCGGCTTCATCAAGCTGCAAGTTCCAGCTGGTAAAGCCAATCCATCGCCACCTATTGGCCCAGCATTGGGTCAACGTGGTCTGAACATCATGGAATTCTGCAAGGCGTTCAACGCCCAGACCCAAGGCGTCGAGCCCGGTCTGCCATTGCCAGTGGTCATCACTGCGTTTGCAGACAAATCCTTCACCTTCATCATCAAGACCCCGCCCGCAGCGACCTTGATCAAGAAGTCCATCAAGATCGACAAGGCTTCGACCAAGCCAGGTCTGGAAAAGGTCGGCAAGATCACCCGCGCTCAGCTGGAAGAAATCGCCAAAGCCAAGATGAAAGACCTGACAGCTGCCGATCTGGACGCTGCTGTTCGCACCATCGCTGGTACTGCCCGTTCCATGGGCGTGAATGTGGAGGGCGTGTAAATGTCCAAGCTCACCAAAAAGCAAAAAGCCCTCGCCGGCAAAGTGGACAGCAACAAGCTGTACGCCCTGGCTGACGCTTTGGTCATCGTGAAAGAAGCTGCTACTGCCAAGTTCGATGAGTCCATCGATGTGGCTGTGCAACTCGGTATCGATGCCAAGAAATCTGACCAAGTGGTTCGTGGCGCTGTTGTCTTGCCTAACGGCACAGGCAAAACCGCTCGTGTGGCCGTGTTCGCCCAAGGTGCCAAGGCTGAAGAAGCCAAAGCCGCTGGTGCTGATGTGGTCGGTATGGACGACCTGGCCGCCATGGTCAAGGCCGGTGACATGCCTTTCGATGTCGTGATCGCTGCCCCTGACGCCATGCGCGTTGTGGGTACTTTGGGTCAGATCTTGGGCCCACGTGGCCTGATGCCTAACCCCAAAGTCGGCACGGTCACCCCTGACGTCGCCACTGCTGTGCGCAACGCCAAGGCTGGTCAAGTCCAGTTCCGCGTGGACAAAGCCGGTATCGTGCACGGCACCATCGGTCGTCGTTCGTTTGACTCTGACAAGTTGCAAGGCAACTTGGCTGCATTGATCGATGCTCTGGTGAAAGCCAAGCCAGCCACCAGCAAGGGTGTTTACCTGCGCAAAGTCGCTGTGTCCTCGACCATGGGTGTGGGCGTTCGCGTCGACACACAATCCATCGCAGCTTGATTGCGGTAAAAATTTGAGCGGGTCCGAAAGGCCTGCTCAATGTGGTGGGCTGCTGATCTTGCAAAAGTTCAGCAGGCCATCCAAGACCGTTGGTGCACACAACGCTGTGCTTAATCCACAAACCGACAGATCACTCTGAACGTTTGGGCCAACGCAGATGGCGATCCCGCTGCAGATGGATGAATATCCAAAACAGTTGGTCGCTGCAAATAGGCGTGTACTAGGGCTTACCCGACGACACATATAAAGGAGTAGACCTTGAGTCTGAATCGCAGTGAGAAAGAAGCGGTCATTACCGAAGTGACCGACCTCGCCGCTAAAGCTCAAACGCTGGTGATTGCGGAATACCGTGGTATCACGGTCGCTGACATGACCAACCTGCGCGTCAAAGCTCGCAGCCAGGGCGTTTCGCTGAGCGTGTTGAAAAACACCTTGGCTCGCCGTGCTGTGGCTGGTAGCCAGTTTGAAGTTGTCGCCGACCAGATGACCGGTCCGCTGATCTATGGCTTCTCTGAAGATGCAGTAGCTGCCGCGAAAGTGGTGGCTGACTTCGCGAAAACCAACGACAAGTTGGTGATTCGCGCTGGTGCATTTGCAGGCAAAGTCTTGGACGTGAACGGCGTTAAGCAATTGGCAAGCATCCCTTCGAAAGAAGTTTTGTTGGCTCAGTTGTGTGGCTTGTTGATGTCGCCGATGTCTCGCACCGCAGTGGTGTTGGGCGCTTTGGCGGCCAAAAAAGGCGAAGGCGAAGCTGTTGCCGCTTAAGGCCAGCGTTCGTGTTTTAACCAATTGTTAGGAAATAAAAATGGCATTCGATAAAGACGCATTTTTGACCGCGCTGGACAGCATGACGGTCATGGAACTCAACGACCTGGTGAAAGCCATCGAAGAGAAATTTGGTGTGAGCGCTGCCGCTATGGCTGCTCCTGCTGCTGCTGGTGGCGCTGCCGCTGCTGCTGCTGAAGAGAAGACTGACTTCAACGTGATGTTGTTGGAAGCCGGCGCAAACAAAGTGTCCGTGATTAAAGCTGTGCGCGAAATCACCGGTCTGGGCTTGAAAGAAGCCAAAGACCTGGTGGACGGCGCTCCTAAGGCCGTCAAAGAAGGCCTGCCAAAAGCTGACGCTGAAGCCGCTAAGAAAAAGCTGGAAGAAGCCGGCGCCAAGGCCGAACTCAAGTAATTCGGTCTCGTTCCAAGGCTGGAGTGTCCGCAAGGGCCTCCAGCCTTTGGTGCTTGAAGAGCGCACTGAAAAGCAGCCCGTTTTGAGCTGTTTTTCAGTGTCTTCTGACCCGACTGCAGAAGACCCTTGGTTCGGGTTGCGTGCAATGCGCAATCGTCCGCCAACGCTGGTAGAGGCCAGCCGCCAAGCCCGTTGAGAGTGCCAAAAGCGCTCTTGGCACCCAGTCCTGAAAGATCAAGCCCGGAGATCTCATGTCCTATTCCTATACCGAACGCAAGCGAATTCGCAAAAGTTTCGGCAGCCGCGAGAGCGTGCTCGAAGTTCCTTACCTGCTGCAAATGCAAAAAGACGCTTACACGTCCTTCTTGCAAGCGGGTGTTGTTTCATCCAAACGCACCCATGAAGGCCTGCAGGCCGCGTTTGAATCCGCTTTCCCGATCGTCTCGCACAACGGCTTTGTGGAGATGAAGTTTGTTGAGTACAACCTGGCCAAGCCTGCTTTTGACGTGCGCGAGTGCCAGACCCGTGGTCTGACCTTCTCGTCTGCAGTGCGCGCCCGCGTTCAGCTCATCATTTATGACCGCGAGTCCTCGACATCGCAGTCCAAAGTGGTCAAGGAAGTCAAAGAGCAAGAGGTCTACATGGGCGAAGTGCCTTTGATGACCGACAAAGGCTCCTTCATCATCAACGGCACCGAGCGCGTGATCGTGTCTCAGCTGCACCGCTCGCCTGGCGTGTTCTTCGAGCACGACAAGGGCAAGACCCACAGCTCGGGCAAGCTGCTGTTCTCGGCACGCATCATCCCTTACCGTGGTTCATGGCTCGACTTTGAATTCGATCCGAAAGACATCCTGTACTTCCGCGTTGACCGTCGTCGCAAGATGCCCGTGTCGATCCTGCTCAAGGCCATTGGCCTGACGCCTGAGTCGATCCTGGCGAACTTCTTCGTCAACGACAACTTCCGCTTGATGGACAGCGGCGCACAAATGGAATTTGTGGCCGAGCGTCTGCGTGGCGAAGTGGCCCGCTTTGACATCACCGACAAGTCCGGCAAAGTCGTGGTGGCCAAAGACAAGCGGATCACCGTGCGCCACACCCGTGAGCTGGAGCAATCGGGCACCACGCACATCAGCGTGCCTGAAGACTTCCTGATCGGCCGCGTGATCGCCAAAGCGATCGTCGATGGCGACACCGGCGAGATCATTGCCAAGGCCAACGAAGAAGTCACCGAAGCCCTGCTCAAGAAGCTGCGCACATCGGGTGTCCAAGACGTTCAGTGCATTTACACGAACGAACTCGATCAGGGCGCGTACATCTCGCAAACCCTGCGCATCGACGAAACCGTGGACGAGTTCGCAGCACGCGTGGCCATCTACCGCATGATGCGTCCTGGCGAGCCACCGACCGAAGACGCTGTGCAAGCCCTGTTCCAGCGCTTGTTCTACAACCCCGACACTTACGATTTGTCGCGCGTCGGCCGCATGAAGTTCAATGCCCGCGTGGGCCGTGGCGAGTCCACAGGCCCCATGGTGCTGACCAACGAAGACATCTTGGCCGTGGTCAAGATTCTCGTGGACTTGCGCAACGGCAATGGTGAAGTCGATGACATCGACCACTTGGGTAACCGCCGTGTGCGTTGCGTGGGTGAATTGGCCGAAAACCAGTACCGCACTGGTTTGGCACGTATCGAGAAAGCCGTCAAAGAGCGTCTGGGCCAAGCCGAGCAAGAGCCTTTGATGCCGCATGACCTGATCAACTCTAAGCCGATTTCTGCGGCTTTGAAAGAGTTCTTCGGTGCATCGCAGTTGTCGCAGTTCATGGACCAGACCAACCCGCTGGCCGAGATCACCCACAAGCGCCGCGTGTCGGCTCTTGGCCCAGGTGGTTTGACCCGCGAACGTGCTGGCTTTGAAGTGCGTGACGTGCACGTGACCCACTACGGTCGCGTCTGCCCGATCGAAACGCCAGAAGGTCCAAACATTGGTCTGATCAACTCCTTGGCTTTGTACGCCCGCCTGAACGAGTACGGTTTCATTGAAACCCCGTACCGCCAAGTGATCGACGGCAAAGTCACGATGAACATCGACTACCTGTCGGCCATCGAAGAAGGCAAATACGTCATCGCCCAGGCCAACGCCACTTTGGACAAAGAAGGCAAGCTGATCGGCGATCTGGTCTCTGCCCGTGAAAAAGGTGAATCGATCCTCTGTGGTGCCGAGCGCATCCAGTACATGGACGTGTCGCCTGCACAGATTGTGTCGGTTGCGGCTTCTTTGGTGCCATTCCTTGAGCACGACGATGCGAACCGCGCCTTGATGGGTGCGAACATGTCGCGTCAAGCCGTGCCTGTGTTGCGTCCTGAAAAGCCCATGGTCGGTACCGGCATCGAGCGCGTCGCTGCGGTCGACTCGGGCACTGTGGTGACCGCTACCCGTGGTGGTGTGGTCGACTATGTCGACGCCACCCGCATCGTGATCCGTGTGAACGATGCAGAGGCCGTGGCCGGTGAAGTCGGTGTGGACATCTACAACCTGATCAAGTACCAGCGTTCCAACCAGAACACCAACATCCACCAGCGCCCCATCGTCAAGCGTGGCGACAAGCTGGCCAAAGGTGATGTGATCGCCGACGGCGCTTCAACCGACCTGGGCGAAATCGCCATCGGTCAGAACATGCTGATCGCCTTCATGCCCTGGAACGGCTACAACTTCGAAGACTCGATCTTGATCTCTGAGCGCGTGGTGGCCGAAGACCGCTACACCTCGATCCACATCGAAGAACTCGTGGTCATGGCCCGTGACACCAAGTTGGGTGCCGAAGAAATTTCGCGCGACATCCCCAACCTGTCCGAGCAACAACTGGGCCGTCTGGACGATTCCGGCATCATCTACGTGGGTGCTGAAGTGCAACCCGGCGATGTGCTGGTCGGTAAAGTCACCCCCAAAGGCGAGACCACCCTCACGCCTGAAGAGAAGCTGCTGCGTGCCATCTTCGGCGAGAAGGCATCGGATGTGAAAGACACCTCGCTGCGCGTGGACCAGGGCTCGCAAGGCACCGTGATCGACGTTCAGGTCTTCACCCGTGAAGGCATCGTGCGTGACAAGCGTGCCCAGCAGATCATCGACGACGAACTCAAGCGTTTCCGCTTGGATTTGAACGATCAGCTGCGCATTGTGGAAGCCGATGCGTTTGACCGTATCGAAAAACTGCTGGTGGGTCGCGTGGCCAACGGTGGTCCTCAGAAACTGGCCAAAGGCACCCAACTCGACAAGGCTTACCTCGAGTCCGTGGACAAGTTCCACTGGTTCGACATCCGCCCCGCCGAAGACGAAGTGGCCGGCCAACTCGAGTCCATCAAGAACTCGCTGGAACAAACTCGTCACAGTTTTGACCTGGCTTTTGAAGAAAAGCGCAAGAAGCTCACCCAAGGCGACGAGTTGCCAGCAGGCGTGCTCAAGATGGTCAAGGTCTACCTGGCCGTCAAGCGTCGCTTGCAGCCGGGTGACAAGATGGCCGGCCGTCACGGTAACAAGGGTGTGGTCTCCAAGATCGTGCCTGTCGAAGACATGCCTTACATGGCCGACGGTACCCCTGCCGACATCGTGCTGAACCCGCTGGGCGTGCCATCGCGCATGAACGTGGGCCAGGTGCTGGAAGTCCACTTGGGCTGGGCCGGCAAAGGCATCGGTCACCGCATTGGCAACATGTTGCAGGCTGAAACCCAGCGCCTGGAAAAGATCGCTGACCTGCGCAAGTTGTTCGACCAGCTGTACAACAGCTTGGGCCGCAAGGAAGACCTGTCGCAACTGACCGACGACGAAGTTCTGGCCATGGCCGAGAACCTCAAGGAAGGTTTCCCCTTCGCTTCGCCCGTGTTCGACGGTGCTGCCGAAGAAGAAATCCGCGCGATGCTGCAACTGGCTTACCCAGAAGACCTGGCCAAGGCCAAGGGCCTGACCGCCACACGCACACAAGCCAATTTGTTTGACGGCCGCACAGGCGATGCCTTTGACCGTCCCACAACCATTGGTTACATGCACTACTTGAAACTGCACCACTTGGTGGACGACAAGATGCACGCCCGTTCGACCGGTCCTTACAGCTTGGTCACACAGCAGCCGCTGGGTGGTAAAGCACAGTTCGGTGGTCAGCGTTTCGGTGAGATGGAAGTGTGGGCACTGGAAGCGTACGGCGCCTCTTACGTGCTGCAAGAGATGCTCACCGTCAAGTCCGACGACGTGCAAGGCCGTACCAAGGTGTACGAGAGCATCGTCAAAGGCGAACACTCCATCGAAGCGGGCATGCCCGAATCGTTCAACGTGCTGGTCAAGGAAATCCGTTCGCTGGGCCTTGACATCGAGCTCGAGCGTTCTTAATTCACAGGCAAAGGATTCAAACCATGAAATCACTACTCGACCTGTTCAAGCAGTTCACGCCCGATGACCACTTCGATGCGATCCGCATCGGCCTGGCATCGCCCGAGAAGATCCGTTCGTGGTCTTTCGGTGAAGTGAAGAAGCCGGAAACCATCAACTACCGTACCTTCAAGCCCGAGCGCGATGGTCTGTTTTGCGCCAAGATCTTTGGCCCCATCAAAGACTACGAATGCCTGTGCGGCAAGTACAAACGTCTCAAGCACCGCGGCGTGATCTGCGAGAAGTGCGGCGTTGAAGTCACACAAACCAAAGTGCGTCGCGAGCGCATGGGTCACATAGACTTGGCCGCACCTTGCGCCCACATCTGGTTCTTGAAGTCGCTGCCATCGCGTCTGGGCCTGGTGCTCGACATGACACTGCGAGATATCGAGCGCGTGCTGTACTTTGAAGCTTATGTGGTCACCGATCCCGGCATGACCCCGCTGAAGAAATTCAGCATCATGAGCGAAGACGACTACGATGCTAAGGTCAAGGAATACGGCGACGAATTCGTGGCCAAGATGGGCGCTGAAGGCATCAAGGAATTGTTGCAAGGCATCGACATCGAAAGCGAAATCGAACGCCTGCGCGGTGACCTGACCGGCTCTGAACTGAAAGTCAAGAAAAACGCCAAGCGCCTGAAAGTGCTGGAAGCGTTCAAGAAGTCGGGCATCAAGCCCGAGTGGATGGTGCTGGAAGTGCTGCCCGTGTTGCCACCGGACCTGCGTCCGCTGGTGCCGCTGGACGGCGGCCGCTTTGCGACCTCCGACCTGAACGACCTGTACCGCCGCGTCATCAACCGCAACAGCCGTCTGCGCCGTTTGCTGGAGTTGAAGGCTCCCGAGATCATCGCCCGCAACGAAAAGCGGATGCTGCAAGAAGCCGTGGACAGCTTGCTGGACAACGGCCGCCGCGGCAAGGCCATGACCGGTGCCAACAAACGCGCCCTGAAGTCTTTGGCCGACATGATCAAAGGCAAGAGCGGTCGTTTCCGTCAGAACTTGCTGGGCAAGCGCGTGGACTACTCCGGTCGTTCCGTCATCACCGTGGGCCCAACCCTCAAACTGCACCAGTGCGGTTTGCCCAAGTTGATGGCCATCGAGCTGTTCAAGCCCTTCATCTTTGCGCGTCTCGAAGCCATGGGCATCGCGACCACCATCAAGGCCGCCAAGAAGGAAGTCGAAGCCGGCACCCCCGTGGTGTGGGACATCCTGGAAGAGGTCATCAAAGAGCACCCCGTTATGCTCAACCGTGCGCCTACGCTGCACCGCTTGGGTATCCAGGCTTTTGAGCCTTTGCTGATCGAAGGCAAAGCCATCCAGTTGCACCCCCTCGTTTGCGCGGCCTTCAACGCCGACTTCGACGGTGACCAGATGGCTGTTCACGTCCCGCTGTCGGTGGAAGCCCAGATGGAAGCACGCACCTTGATGCTGGCTTCGAACAACATCTTGTTCCCCGCTTCGGGCGAACCTTCCATCGTGCCTTCGCAAGACGTGGTGCTGGGTCTGTACTACACGACCCGTGACCGCATCAACGCCAAGGGCGAAGGCCTGGTCTTTGCCGACATCGGCGAAGTGCAGCGCGCGCTGGACGCGGGCGTGGTGGACTTGACCGCCAAGGTCACCGTGCGCATGACCGAGTGGACCAAAGACAAAACGACCGGTGAATTCACGTCATCGGTGTCGATGGTCGACACCACCGTGGGCCGTGCCTTGCTGTCCGAGATCCTGCCCAAGGGCTTGCCCTTCAGCAACCTGAACAAGGCGCTGAAGAAGAAGGAAATCTCCAAGCTGATCAACACGTCTTTCCGCAAGTGCGGCTTGAAAGAGACCGTGGTGTTCGCCGACAAGCTGTTGCAAAACGGTTTCCGTCTGGCCACACGTTCGGGCATCTCGATCGGTATCGATGACATGTTGGTGCCGCCCGAGAAGCCCGCCATCATTGCGGATGCCGAAAAAGAAGTCAAAGACATCGAACAACAATACGTGTCGGGTCTGGTGACTTCTGGCGAGCGCTACAACAAGGTGGTGGACATCTGGGGCAAGGCCGGTGACGCCGTGTCCAAGGTGATGATGGACCAGCTGCGCAAAGAGAAAACCATTGACCGTCATGGCAAAGAAGTCGAGCAGGAATCCTTCAACTCGATTTACATGATGGCCGACTCCGGTGCCCGCGGCTCTGCAGCGCAGATTCGCCAGCTGGCCGGTATGCGTGGCCTGATGGCCAAGCCTGACGGCTCCATCATTGAGACCCCCATCACGGCGAACTTCCGTGAAGGTCTGAACGTGTTGCAGTACTTCATCTCGACACACGGTGCACGTAAAGGTCTGGCCGACACGGCTTTGAAGACCGCCAACTCGGGTTACCTGACCCGTCGTCTGGTGGACGTGACCCAAGACTTGGTCGTGACCGAAGTCGATTGCGGCACCTCTGACGGTTCGCTGATGCGTGCCATCGTTGAAGGCGGTGAAGTGATCGAATCGCTGCGCGACCGTATTTTGGGCCGCACTGCTGCCGAAGACGTGTTGCACCCCGAGAACCGCTCGGTCCTGGCCACAGCCGGCACCATGCTGGACGAAGACCTGATCGACGAACTCGAAGCCGCTGGCGTCGACGAAGTCAAGGTTCGCACCGCGCTGACTTGCGCCACACGCTTTGGTCTGTGCGCCAAGTGCTATGGCCGTGATCTGGGCCGTGGCGGTCTGGTCAACAACGGCGAAGCCGTCGGTGTGATCGCTGCCCAGTCCATCGGTGAACCCGGTACCCAGCTGACCATGCGGACCTTCCACATCGGTGGTGCGGCGTCGCGTGCAGCGGTCGCCTCCAGCGTGGAAGCCAAGTCCAACGGCATCATCGGCTTCAATGCCACGATGCGTTATGTGACCAACAGCAAAGGCGAGTTGGTGGTGATTGCCCGTTCCGGCGAAATCATCATCCACGACGAACACGGCCGTGAGCGTGAGCGTCACAAAGTGCCTTACGGCGCGATCCTGTCGATCAAGGCCGACCAGACCATCAAGGCTGGCACGATCTTGGCCAACTGGGATCCATTGACTCGCCCGATCATCACCGAATTCGCCGGTCAGGTGAAATTCGAGAACGTCGAAGAAGGTCTGACTGTGGCCAAGCAGGTCGACGAAGTTACCGGTCTGTCCACCTTGGTGGTGATCGATCCCAAGCGTCGCGGTGCCGCCAAAGTTGTTCGTCCTCAGGTCAAACTGATCGACGCCCAAGGCAAAGAAGTCAAGATCCCCGGCACCGACCACTCGGTGACGATCGGCTTCCAGATCGGCGCGCTGATCCAGGTGCGCGACGGCATGGACGTGGGCCCTGGCGAAGTGCTGGCCCGTATCCCTGTTGAAGGTCAAAAGACCCGAGACATCACCGGCGGTTTGCCACGTGTGGCCGAACTGTTCGAAGCCCGCTCGCCCAAAGACAAGGGCATGCTGGCCGAGATCACCGGTACCGTGTCGTTTGGTAAAGAGACCAAAGGCAAGGTCCGCTTGCAGATCACCGACCCTGAAGGCAAGGTCTGGGATGAACTGATCCCCAAAGAGAAGAACATCCTGGTGCACGAAGGCCAAGTGGTCAACAAGGGCGAGAGCATTGTGGACGGCCCCGCCGACCCACAAGACATCTTGCGTTTGTTGGGCATCGAAGAGCTGGCCCGCTATATCGTCGACGAAGTGCAGGACGTTTACCGCTTGCAAGGCGTGAAGATCAACGACAAGCACATCGAAGTGATTGTTCGTCAGATGCTGCGCCGTGTCGTGGTCGAGAACTCGGGTGACTCCAACTACATCGCTGGCGAACAGGTGGAGCGTTCCGAAATGCTCAACACCAACGACGCTTTGCAGCGCGATGGCAAGATCCCTGCGACCTACAGCAACTTGTTGCTGGGTATCACCAAGGCCTCCTTGTCGACCGACTCGTTCATCTCGGCCGCTTCCTTCCAGGAAACGACCCGCGTGTTGACCGAAGCGGCCATCATGGGCAAGCGCGACGAGCTGCGTGGCCTGAAGGAAAACGTGATCGTGGGTCGCTTGATTCCTGCCGGTACCGGTTTGGCTTACCACCAGGCCCGCAAGGTGAAAGACGCGATGGACGACGCTGAGCGCCGCGCCATCGCCGATGCCGAAGCTGCAGAGCTGTCGGGTGAGTCTTCTGCCGAAGACACACCTGCAGACGCTGGCGAAGCCGCCTAAAAGCGCGAGATCACCGGCTTCACGGTGATCACGACCAGCCCCTGTACCGCTTGCGGTCAGGGGCTGTTTTGTTCAAGACACTCCAACGAGGTGCATGCATGGTGGCTTTGATCTTGGGTTTGCTGGTGGCGCTGGTCCTGTTTTGGTCCGTGGGTGCGCACAACCGCCTGGTGCGCCTGCGCAGCGAAGTGATTCGCCAGTGGAGCAGCGTCGACGCCGTGTGGCTGCGATTGCTGGTTCGCTTGCAAGGCGGCATTGCTGCGCGTCAGTCTCAAGCCACCGAAGAAGACATTCAGGCCCTGCAAGGTCTGCAAACCGTGTGCGACGATTTGCTCGAAGCGTTGACGCAAGTGCGGCTGCAACCCCTGGAAGGCGAAAGCCAGAAGATGGTGGTGCAGCAGCACCAGCAACTGGTGGCTGAAGTGCGCCGTGTGTTGCAAACCGCCTCCGATGCGGTCAAGCCCGATCTCGACATTGCTTTGAGTCGCATGCGCCAGACGCTGCCCGCTGCGGTCATTCCCTACCATGTGGCCGTGGCTGCTTACAACGAGGCTTTGGAGATGCGTCCGGCCGCGTGGCTGGCCCGTCGCCTGAAACTCAAGCCGGCTCTGCGCATGGATTTGAGCGTTGCTTCAAGTTGACCCCCCGATGACTTCCAAGACCCCCAGTGCGACCCCCGCCGCAGGGCAATCGGCACCTTTGTGGCGTTTGCTCCAAGCCACGGCCAGCGCCGTACAAGCCGTGCGGCAAGGCCAATCGCTCACCGCGCAACTGGAGCGCGTGCCGCAGGAATTGCGTCCCGGTGTGCAGGCCCTGAGCTTTCAGGTGTTGCGCCAATGGGGCCGTGCCACCGCATTGCGTGAGGAGTTGGCCGCTAAGGCGCCGCCTGCGGCCGCCGATGCCCTGCTCTGCAGTGCCTTGGCTTTGTGCTGGAACGACGCCGATGCGCCTTACCCCGTTCACACCCTGGTCAACCAGGCGGTGGAGGCGGCCCGTCAGCAACACCAGACCAAGGCCCAAAGTGGCTTCATCAACGCCTGCTTGCGCCGTTTCATGCGCGAACGCGATGCGCTGATCGCCAAGACCGATGCCAACCCTTTGGCGCAGTGGAACCATCCGCGCTGGTGGATCGAGCGCTTGCAAGCCGATCACCCGGACCATTGGCAAGACCTGCTGAACTTGGCGCAACAAGCCGCGCCGATGACGTTGCGCGTCAACCGCCAACACCACAGCGTGGCCCAATACCAAGCGCAGTTGCAAGCCCAGGGCTTGGCGGCCAAGCCTGTGGGTCAAGACGGCTTGCAATTGGCGCAGGCCGTGCCGGTGCACCAGTTGCCGGGTTTTGCGCAAGGGCATGTGTCGGTGCAAGACGCTGCAGCCCAAGTCTCGGCCCGTTTGCTCATGCAGGGCATGGACACTCAAAAACCTTGGCGCATCCTGGATGCCTGTGCGGCACCGGGGGGCAAGACGGGCCATTTGCTCGAACTGTGCCCGCAGGCCCATGTGTTGGCGTTGGATGTGGATGCCCAACGCTGCGAGCGCATCCATCAAAACCTGAACCGGCTGGGCCTCAAGGCCGAAGTCAAAGCCGCCGATGCCGCCAAGCCGCAAGCCTGGTGGGACGGGCAGGCTTTTGACGCCATTTTGCTGGACGCGCCGTGCACGGCCTCGGGCATTGTGCGCAGGCACCCGGATGTGCGCTGGTTGCGCCGACCCAGCGACAGCGCTCAGCTGGCCAAGATCCAGGCGCAGCTACTCAAGACCTTGTGGCCTTTGCTTCAGTCAGGCGGCAAACTGCTGTATTGCACCTGCTCGGTGTTCAAGGCCGAGGGCGATGAAACCGTCCAAGCGTTTCTAAAGCGCAACACTGACGCGGTTTTACACCCCTCTCCGGGGCATTTGATCCCCGGTCAGACACCCAGAGGTCTTCCCGTCGAGGACAATTCACTGGGTGAACATGACGGGTTTTATTACGCACTGCTGGAAAAGCGCCGGGCCTGAGCTCTGGCGGGCCTGCCGCTGGCTGCTGGCAGCCTGGCTGTGTGTGTGCGTGCCGGTGTGGGCGCAAACGTCCACGACCGAGTTGGCCGAATTCAAAGTGGAGCGACAAGACGGCAGTTTGCTGCTCAATGCCCAGCTGCGTTTGGAGTTGGGGCCGGCTGTGGAAGATGCTTTGGTCAAGGGCCTGGCCGTTCACTTTGTGGCCGAAGCCGAACTCATGCGTGACCGCTGGTACTGGTACGACAAAAAATTGGGCATGGTCACCAAGTATTACCGGCTGGCCTATCAACCGTTGACGCGTCGTTGGCGCTTGAACGTGTCGACCGAACCCATTGCCCATTCGGGTGTCACCAGCAGCCTGTCCCAGAGCTTTGACACGCTGCAAGAAGCCCTGAATGTGATCCGCCGACAAACCGCTTGGAAGGTTGCCGAAATGGCCGAGGTCGATGCAGATGCCAGGCAATATTTGAGCTACCGGTTTCGGCTCGATGTCTCCCAGCTGCCCAGGCCTTTTCAGATTGCGGCGGGCAACCAGGCCGATTGGCGGCTGGACGTTGGCCGCAACCTGCGATTGACAGCCGACATGGTGCGTTGACATGGCACTGTTTGCAGGCCAGCGGTTCAAACCCTCTTTTCTGGATTCACGCACCAGCCGCTGGCTCTGGGCGCTGGGTGCCCTGACCCTCGTGGTCATTGGCCTGGGTTTGCTGGTCCTGCTCACGCAAGCGACCGGCAACCGCGAACGCTACAACCAGAACTACGAATGGCTGGTGCTGGTCAACGCCGTGGTGGCCAGTGGTTTGTTCATCACCATTTTGTGGGGCGCGGTGCGCCTGATTCTGCGTTTGCGACGCGGGCAGTTCGGCTCACGACTCTTGCTCAAATTGGCGGCGATTTTTGGCTTGGTTGGTGTGGTGCCGGGCGTGCTGATTTATGTGGTGTCTTACCAGTTCGTCTCCCGCTCAATCGAAAGCTGGTTTGACGTCAAGGTCGAGGCCGCCCTCATGGCTGGTCTGAATCTGGGCCGTGCCACGCTGGACACCCTCAGCAGTGACATGCTCAAACAGTCCAAGGCGGCGGCCTCGCAGTTGTCGGAGGTCAGCGATGCGAGCGCGGGTTTGGCTCTTGAAAAAATCCGGGAACAGCTGGGCGTCAGTGATGCCGTGCTGTGGTCCACCAGTGGCCGCATGCTCGCCAGCGCTGGGCAATCTCGGTTCCAGATCCGTCCAGAGCGACCAGCGCCTTTGCTGTTCAAAGAGGCGCGCCAAAAAGGCAGTTCCTCCTGGGTGGAGGGCTTGGATGAATCCATCCCCGGCGGTGACAAAGGGCGGATCAAGGTTCTGGTGATGGTGCCCGCAACCGGCATGGCGTTTGATGAGGACCAGCGCTTGCTGCAACTGACGCAGGACCTGCCGCCCACCTTGGTCAACAATGCGCTGGAAGTGGAAGCCGCCAACCGTGAGTACCAGGAAAGGGCTTTGGCGCGCGATGGTTTGCGGCGCATGTACATCGGGACCTTGACGCTCAGTTTGTTCATGGCGGTGCTTGGGGCCATCTTGTTGGCCTTCTTTCTGGGCAATCAGCTGGCCAGGCCTTTGTTGTTGCTGGCGCACGGCATGCGGCAAGTGGCTGCCGGTGACTTGACCCCCAAGCTGGCTTTGCAAGGCAAGGACGAGCTGGGCGGTCTGACCCGATCCTTTGCCGACATGACCCAGCAGCTGTCGGACGCCCGCTCTGCGGTCGAGCGCAGCCTGAGCCAGCTCGATGCTGCGCGTGGCAATTTGCAAACCATTTTGGACAACCTGACGGCGGGCGTGATGGTGCTGGATGCGCAGGGTGTGATCCTGTCGGCCAACCCGGGTGCCACCCGGATCTTGCGCGTGCCGGTGGCCGCGCACAAAGGCCTGCCTTTGTTGTCCTTGCCCACACTGCAAAAATTTGCACAAGACGTGGCCGAGCAATTTGCTTTGCTGCGTTCTGACAAAGACACCCATGAGCTGGACCACTGGCAAAAGTCTTTCGAGATCCACACCACAGGTCAGGGCCTGAGCGAGACGGCCGTGACCTTGCTGGCCCGTGGCGCTGTCTTGCCCGACGGCATGCGTTTGCTGGTGTTTGATGACATCTCCGAAATCGTGTCAGCCGAGCGTGCCCAGGCCTGGGGCGAAGTGGCCCGCAGATTGGCGCATGAGATCAAAAACCCGCTGACCCCGATCCAACTGTCGGCTGAGCGTCTGGAGCGCAAACTGATCGGCAAGCTGGATGCGCAAGACGACGCGGTGTTGAGCAAGTCGGTGAAAACCATCGTGGACCAAGTGGATGCGATGAAGCGATTGGTCAACGAATTCCGGGACTATGCCCGCTTGCCCACAGCAGAGCTGCGACCCGTGCAACTGAACACCCTGATTGCAGACCTGATGGTTTTGTATACCAACGAGCCCAGCGACCAGGTGCATCGGGCACTGGTGGTGACCGAGCTCGACCTAAGCTGTCCACCCATTGCAGGCGATGAGCAGCAACTGCGGCAAGTGATTCACAACCTCCTTCAAAACGCACAGGACGCATGCGAAGCGCGATCCGGTGCCCGCCAGGATGCCCGTGTGCGTGTGCGTACCGAGTGGAATGCCGCACGCTCACGCGTGCGCCTGAGCGTCACCGACACAGGCCCTGGATTTGAGCCCAACATCTTGCAGCGGGCCTTTGAGCCCTATGTCACCACCAAGGCCAAAGGCACTGGCTTGGGGCTGGCCGTGGTCAAGAAAATCGTGGACGAACACAAAGCCAAAATCGAATTGAGCAACGTCATGCAGGACGGTGAAATCAAGGGTGCCCAAGTCTCGTTATCATTCGCACTGGCTACAACACAAGGAGGGCAGAATTTGCCCTCTGCATGAACTGAGACAAGACAGGCACTATGGCAAATATTTTGGTGGTCGATGATGAGCTGGGCATCCGCGACCTGCTCTCTGAAATCCTCTTCGACGAAGGGCACCAGGTGGAGCTTGCCGAAAATGCGGCGCAAGCCCGCGCCGCTCGCCAGCGCACACGGCCTGACCTGGTGCTGCTCGACATCTGGATGCCGGACACCGATGGCGTGAGTCTGCTCAAGGAGTGGGCCGCCACAGGCTTGCTCAACATGCCCGTGATCATGATGAGCGGTCACGCCACCATCGATACCGCAGTGGATGCCGTCAAAATCGGTGCGCAAGCCTTTTTGGAAAAACCCATCACCTTGCAAAAGTTGCTCAAAGCGGTGGAGCAAGGGCTGGCCAAAGACCAGACCAAACCGCTGGGCAGCAGTGCGGTGCAAGCGCATGCGCCCTCCAGCGTGTTGTCGATTGCCGCCATGGTCAGCGAGGAGATGCAGACCCCCGAAGTGGAGCAAAGCTTTGACCTGGACCGCCCTTTGCGCGAAGCACGTGACGCGTTTGAAAAAGCGTATTTCGAGTTCCACCTTTCGCACGAAGGTGGCTCCATGACCAAGGTGGCCGAAAAAACCGGTCTCGAGCGTACACATCTGTACCGCAAGCTCAAGCAATTGGGTGTGGATTTGTCCCGTAGCAAACGCGTGGGCTGAACAATGTTTTCCCGTTTTCCTCGAAAACGCCCAATCCTCTGTTATAATTTTCTCTTGCCGGCCCGGTAGCTCAGTTGGTAGAGCAGCGGATTGAAAATCCGCGTGTCGATGGTTCGATTCCGTCCCAGGCCACCAAATTAAGAAACCCTAGAGTCTCCGTGTCTCTAGGGTTTTTTCGTTTGGGTCTTAGCTCGAAAAGGCGTGGGTTTTCCCACGTACCCGGCCTGAGGGACTGGAAATAAAATCAGTACTTTGCAGATCACAACGTACAACCTCGAAGGCGCAGATGAAGAAGGCCGAGCCAGTTCAGACGAGACCGACAAATTCCTGGATTGAGAAGCGCGCGAACCTGCTCCGTCGCGACGCGGCCCAGGCCTTGGGAACTACCCACGTCGCACGTCCGCTACAGTCCACCCATTGGGCGACTTACGTGGAGCACTTGCCTTTATCTAGGGGAAGCCTGGAGTTCAACGAAGAAGTCACACTAAGAGCGCTCAATGCTGTACTTGCTGAGGACGATCCCTATCTTGTCGCCTTTCTGGGCTCCAAGGTCGTAGAGCGCACTTTCTACGACATTTACCAGGCTGATAGCTCTTTAAAGCCTGTTAGAAATTTGATTGTGGCGAAGCGGTTCGGCGTATTTTTTACCCCGCCTGCCGTAGCGCTCCGTATGGCAGCGCAGTCAAAAGGCGAGGTCGTCTTGGATCCTTGTTGCGGTGCTGGCGCACTATTGGCTGCCTGCATGCTTGAGCCTCTCGAAGGGCATCCGGAACTGCATGGCACCGAATTGGATCCCTTTACCAACTTCTGTGCCTCGCAAATACTTAAACGAGTAAAGGAGCTCACTCAATATCGCGGACGGGTGTCTGTTAACACGGGTGATGGCTTGCACGTGCTTTTGGCCGCTTTAGAGAAGCCCTGTACACAAACGCATGTGCTTATTAACCCGCCGTATGGAAGGCTACGTGTGACAAGAGCTAGTCTGACTAATGCCGAAACAGCCTTGATCGACGGGGACTATAGTCGCCAGCACGCTCTTCGTTATCAAATGAACGAAGACGTGCGGCGGTTGCGCATGCTCTTCCCTTCTGAATCTGGTCTCTTGGAACTATCGCGCCTCTTTTTTCGGCTGTGTGCTGAGATTTCTTATCGCGGTGGCTCAGCGACAATTATTTCCCCCGATGCTTGGCTATCAAATAGGGATGCCGTTGAGCTTCGTGCTTTTCTTATTAAAGAGCGACTAATCGAATCAGTCTTCCTGATCAGAGAGGATAAGGGTGAATTTAGTACAGTTAATCAAGCGCTCGCTGTTACCGCAATTTCAGGTCAGAGGAACGCTGAGTTCTATTTGAGTCGATTGGGTGAGCCAAGTAGTGCTGTGATTCTTTACGATTCCTTGCGTGGCCGTGAGCACTCGGCCTTACCAAAGATTGCCGGCCCTGCTGCTTCGTTGTACCAAAAACTTGGTTCTAATCCAAGATTGAAGGAGTTGAGCTGGATAAAGAATGCTCGAGGTGAGCTTGACCAGACGGCAGCAAAGCACGCCTTCGTAGAAAGTAAGACTGCTATACCCTTAATAAGGGGTGAGCATGTTGGTCGATTTTCTGTGGTTCATTCCTCCAGCAGCGCTAAACCATCTTTTGTTGATGAGGAGGTGTTTAGACGTGAGTTCTCTGGAAAGCCAAAGGGTCAAGATTTTCTCCGTGCTCGGATTGTGGGGCGTCAGTGCTCATATGCCCAACAGGGGCGGCGTCTTATCTTTGGTCGAATTCCAGAAGGCTATGCAGTCGGTAATTCATGCAACTACTTGAGCGTAAATGTGGTGGATGGCGAGATCAAATTGACCGAGTTGTTGGCAGTGCTTAATAGCGCGGTCTCAGACTGGTTTTTTCGGGTAGAAAACAGTAACAATCACGTCGCTAATTATGAAATTGACAGTCTTCCTATGCCTTTAGAAGAACGCTGGATGCCGTTGATTTGCGCCTGTGTGGAGGCCCTTGAGCGCCGGGATACTTCACACACATCTGAGCCCGACTGGCGTCAAGATTTGCTGGAAGCTGCCGTAGCTCTAGCGTACGGACTGGAAGAGGATGAAATTAAGTTCATCTTGAGTGAGATTGGTGATTGCGATCATGTTCGCGTTCTCAACTATGCGAGGCAGTTGAGGAGCTTGTCCTCGAAATTGAAACCCGGAATGCGTGACGGGTTTTTTAATAATCAAGAACCTACCCTTTCTGCTCTCGATCGACTCATTATTTCGCACGTCCCACCGGGAGGGAATTGGCAGAATATTCCGGAAACGGTTCCGTCCGAGCGCATAAAGCAGATACGTGAGATGAGTGCGGAGAGGGGAGTAGTTCGCACCACATACTATGGGCGTTTGCGCGCTGAGCAACCGTGTTACACGATTAATACATACTTTAATCGCCCAGGAAATGGTACACACATTCATCCCGTGCTCGACAGGACTTTAACCAGCAGAGAGGCTGCTAGATTACAAAGTTTCCCAGACTCTTTCCTTTTTTGCGGGTCCGAAACGGCAATTCGAAACCAAATTGGTAACGCGGTTCCGCCGTTGCTGGCGTATGCCATCGGGCAGAAATTCATCCCGTATTCAGTTGATAAAACATGCATTGATATGTTTTGCGGTGCGGGCGGCTTTAGTCTTGGTCTTGAACGGGCGGGTTGGAGTGTTGTAGCCGCTGTCGATAACGACAAGGAGGCGTTAGACACTTTCTCTATAAACCACCGCAATTGCGTTAGAAATACACAAGTGTGCGCCCAAGATCAAACAGCGGTATTGCAGCGAGATTTGAGTGATGGGTTGGGCTTTGAGAGTCTTCTCGGAGAGTTGCAGGCGGTCCTGAATGGACGGAGTTTGGATCTTTTGGTGGGTGGCCCGCCGTGCCAAGGATTTTCCCACGCAGGGTTCAGACAGATAGGTGACGCTCGAAATGATCTGGCGTCGTTGTATCTTCACTTTGCAGAGAAGCTTCGCCCCAAGATTTTTATCTTGGAGAATGTTGAGGGATTAGCTACGTTTGAAGGCGGAAAGGTTATGGCTGATATTTGTCTGACGCTCAAAGAGTTGGGCTATAGAGTGCATCAACCAGTATGGAAGCTTAATGCCGAGCAGTACGGCGTGGCACAAATGCGACGCCGTGTCTTCGTTGTTGCGACAATTGATGATAACGTTGATCTGGCTCCGCCGCTAGTGACCCATGCTAAATGTGAGGGACGTCGAAGTGACCGCTATGATCTTTTTGAATCGTCGCTTCGAGTCCCTTACACTGTTGCCGATGCTCTTGCGGGTCTGAGTATGCCCAGATCCGCAACCGCAACAGACTTATTTCGCTGGTTGACTAGCTGAATGAATCGTCGTAACGGCTGAAATCAATTTCGGCCTCGAGTCCAACGCGATCAAATAGGTGCTGGAGGCGTTTCCTTCCGTGTTCGTCTGTCGTGGTGGTTGGTACTGTAGATTTGACGAGCAACGTAGAGATATTTTGTTCAATTTCCTCTGCCGTGCCCGTTAGAGCGCGCTGCCAAGTTAGATCGTCTTCATCGATTTCGCCGGATAGTTGCGATACCGTTTCTCGAATGACATGGCTGTTGTTCTCAAAGTCTGGCCTTACCATTTTTCTCCGCTCGGCTCCTTTTGCGCAATATTCAGCCAGGGCTTCAAAAGCGATACGTACTGTTCGAGCTGCGAGTCGGCGGCGCATCATTACATCCCGCTCTTTGACAACTACATTTTCATATGTCAGCGTTGCGGGATTCAAGTTTACGAACTTAAACTCTTCAAGGGCAAACTCGGGATGAAGAAAGCTTGCAAGTAACCTTACACGACCGGCTTGATAAACTTCCCATAGAGTGCGGAGGTAAAAATCTTGTAGCGAGCGAAGAGAGTTGCTAAAAGCCTTCGTCTGTCGATCGTCCCTCATTTCGTTCTTGTATCGGTCCCAGTGCGCTCTGACTTGCCATGTGTCACTTTTCACCACATAGAGTCCATTTCGTTTTCGGCATATAGGAGCCACTCCGTTTTCGGCATATACGAGCCAGTGCGTTTTCGGCACTTACAGGCCAGCTGATTTTCGGCACATAGGAGCCA